>Ga0247609_10000030_pt1 | contig 204527 bp, 179 predicted proteins | sample 172DNAGHGlowgp2_FD_193487 | JGI IMG/M metagenome (GOLD analysis project Ga0247609, IMG submission 193487) | Sheep rumen microbial communities from Palmerston North, Manawatu-Wanganui, New Zealand - 1728 DNA GHGlow gp2 | ecosystem: Host-associated > Mammals > Digestive system > Stomach > Rumen...
TTTCTTAGCAGGATTTCTTCAATATTTGCAGTCTTACAGTCGCAGATGATTGTAAGGAATCCATCTTCATCGCACCATGTATTACCTATTTTCCTAATGTCTTCTTTCTCTACTTCAATTGTCATAATTCGTTATTGTTTTTATCATGTTTTCTGCTGATGATTCTCAATGTAATGCCCCTCGACGCCAAAAATTTCACAAAGCGTTTATACTGTTGCTTACGCTGGTGTTTCCTTGGACATAGCACAAAAAGATCAATCAGCTTTATTGTCAGCTCATAACCGCCACCGTCATCATAGGCGGTGGTGAATCCATTGTCATATTGTTTGAGGGCTGCAATATCCATGCTGAAATAGCGTTCCTCAAGTTCATCACTATGGCTGTATTTCACTTCGTTTTCTTTGATTTGATGGTTAAGGTCACTCCTCTATTGGCCAGTTCCTTGACCAAACCGTTGTATGCATCAATCCGCTTTCTTGCCCTGGGGACCAATGCCAGTAGGTCTTGTAATTGAACCGTGAGGTGTTGTCCTTCAATAAGAGGCCCGTATTCGGCCTCAAGTTTCTTGATTTCATCGGCATATGGATCATCCGGTTGTTGCCCGTCGTCCATATCACTCGGTGCCGCATCTAACTCATTTTTCTCCTCAGCCTCAAGACACAATCTGCGGAAAACTGTCATCGGCTGCTGCACTGTCTCTGCCATAGTAGAGAACAGCGCCTGCATCAATTGTATCATTTTATTATTTCATAAACCTCATATGGTAAGTTCGTGATAAACAGAATTTCGAATACTACTTCTTCCTCATCATTTTCCCATATATAGTCCTCAGTCTTAATGACCTTGTAATCATCGCCGAAGCACTTCAATATGGATCTCAATAGAATCTCTTCAATGTTACAAGTGTCCCCGTCGCACATAATCGCCAAGAATCCACCTTCATTGTACTTAGCATTTCCGATTTTCTTAATGTCCTCCTTTGTTACTTCTATTTTCATGATTTAGAATAGCATATATAGTTCTACATTTGTCAAGATGCTTTTCAAAAAAGTCATTCTTCAAATAATCCTCATTACCCTGCCATGACCAAAATCGATCCAATCTTTCTTCTCTGGTCATTTTATCAAAATCATCATGAGCCGCCTTAAAATCAGCAACCATTTTCTGCATCTGCTCAATTATGCGATCAAACGAATACATTATTGACAGTTCACTATATGATTCAATTATCGTAGAATATGCATCATCCAAGTCTTTTTCATCAATATGATAGTGCCTATTGGTGTAAAAGAGATTATTAATGCTAGACCTAAATATAAAGTTGAATTCCAAAGGGTTGGCATCGGTTAGACATTCTTTCTTACCTAGATATAAATCTAATTCATCCTTTGATATCAGGCCAGCTTCATACTGTAGTATGAGATGGCACATAAAATTTGCGACATTCATCAAGACAGCTGTTTCAGAATCCGCAAAATGCAAGCAAGGGTCCTCATAACCCCCGTCCACATAATGAATCATTTCATTGGCAGCATCTTCAGCATTGTCAAAAACATGAATCACTCTAATCTCTTCTTTTTCTTTTTCCATAAGTATTTATTTGAATTTTAATAAATTATATAAGTTCATTCCACAAATAAGGAGACAATACATTCTAATCTCCTTTTTCATCATTACATAAGGCTATACCCCGCCATTTTCCGCGTTTTTCACGTTTCAATACTTAAATAAGAGAGTATTTTTGCAGCGGATTACTGATTTGCGTTTATGTGAGATTTTGGATTATGTGAAATCATTAGATATGTGAGATGCCATTTTTTCAAGAAAAATGCTTATCTTTGCGTCCGGAACAAGAATATTTATATTCTTGACCTGCGATAGACCGAGAGTTGAATGATATAACAAACTCAAGTGCTGTTATATGGGCTTTGGTCGGCCTGCAGGGACTGCATTGGGGTTTGTTTTTATATATATTCTTTAAAAAGTTATTTAATTATTTTATGGATTTTCGTTGTTTATCACTTTTCGCTAGTGCAGGCGTGGCGGAAACATATTTCGAAGAACATGGTGTTCATGTTAGAGTGGCGTCTGAACTACTCCATGAACGCGTAGAGATATATCGTCATTTATATCCAAGTGTCAATATGATTGAAGGTGATATAACTAACAGAACCATCTACAGAAGAATTATTAAAGAAGCCAGAAATAATCAATGTGATTTTATTTTGGCAACTCCGCCTTGCCAGGGAATGAGCACAGCAGGTTTGAAGCTTAAAGACGATCCCAGGAACAGGCTTATTATGAACGTTGTGAAAGCAATAAAAGCAATAAAGCCTAGATTTGCAATAATTGAGAATGTCCCTGAAATGCTTTCAACTCATATTAAAATTAAAGATGACTGGATCCTAATTCCTAGATATTTGGAGAAAGAATTAGGGAAAAAATATAATTTTAATGAAAAGAAAGTTGTAAATGCCATGAACTATGGTGTAGCTCAGTCCCGGGAAAGATGCATTATACTCCTTTCGAGAAAAGACACTAAAATAAAATGGGAATTTCCTGAACCCTCTAATGAAATTATTACAATGCGAATGGCGATTGGAGATCTTCCATCTCTTGATCCCAATGTTACAGATATATCGAACGAAGAGAGAGAGAAACTATTCCCAGATTATGAAAAAAAGCGTCTTGCAGGGATATCTGTTTCACCATGGCATATGCCACCAAAGCATAAACTGCGCCATGTGATTGCAATGATGCATACACCAGAAGGTGAAACTGCATGGAACAATGAAATTTTCTATCCAACATTGGCTGACGGAACCAAGTCTAAGGGATATAAAAACACTTACAAGCGCCAATGGTGGGATAGGCCAGCATATACGATTACAAAGTATACGAGCCGTATTGGCTCCCAAGAAAATGGTCATCCTGGATATCCAATTGTTGATTCCAAGAATGAGAAAGAAAGAATATGGTCTGATCCTAGGACTATGACCATTTTTGAACTGATGAGACTCTCGTCTCTACCTGATGATTGGAATATCCCGGCAAATGCGAGTACAAACGTGATTAGGGAGATTCTTGGAGAAGGCGTACCTCCAAGACTAATCGAAAGTGCGCTTATTTCATTAGAACGATTAATAAATGACTAATTTTAAATTCAACCATAGAATAAAGGCATTATCATTATTTGCTAATGTGGGTATTGCGGAAACTTATCTCAATGAGATAGGCGTTGAAGTTGTTATAGCAAATGAGCTTCTTGAAGAAAGGGCAAAGTTTTACAATCATTTATACCCAGAAGTAGATATGATTGTAGGCGATATTACAGACCAAAATGTCTTCAATAAAATCAAAATCGCAGCAGAAAAAGAAAATATTGATTTCATGCTAGCGACACCGCCATGTCAAGGAATGTCTTGTGCAGGAAGGAAAGACCCGTATGATCCAAGGAATTTCTTGATTTACTATGCAATAGAAATGGCAAAGGCCCTAAGGCCTCGTTTTGTCCTTTTTGAAAATGTAACAATGCAACAACATACGAAGATAACGTTGAACGGTAAATCCGTTTATATACCTGAGTATGTAGAAAGCGAATTAGGTGATTATTATACATTCAATAGCGATAGAATTATCAATACTATGGATTATGGGGTGCCACAATCCAGACAGCGATATATTTATCTTTTAGTCAGAAAAGAAGAAGGCATTAAATGGGAGTTTCCTGACAAAGAATCGCATATTATCACTCTTAAGGAAGCTATTGGCCATTTGCCATCATTGGATCCGTACATTAGAGAGGCTAGTGAGAGATGGCATTTCCCTGACTTTGAAAAGAAAAAACAGGAAGGCCTTAAAGTTTCCAAATGGCATACTCCGCCAACACATGGTTGGAGAAATGTTGAATGGATGATACATACACCGAGTGGGAGATCTGCATTTCAAAACGAGACCTTTTTCCCGATGCATAAAGGTCGGAGAGTTAAAGGTGCTCCTAGAACATATATGAGAATGTTCTGGGATAAACCAGCAACAACAGTAATGCAAAATAGTAACGTGATTTCAGCATTTTCCACCGTTCATCCAGGTAGGTGCTTAGTAGATAGTGAAGATGACACAAAGAGAGTATATTCTGATGCTAGGGCATTGACGATATATGAATTGCTTATCGTTTCGTCATTGCCTTTAAATTGGAATATACCAGAATGGGCATCCGACATTTTAATTAGACGTGTTATAGGGGAAGGCATACCTCCATTATTGATAAAAAAATTAGTTCAGTCATTAATTAAAATTGGCAATTATGATAGGAACAATAACTTTTGACAAGTCAAGTAAGAGCATGAAATTGTTCTTCTACTCGATTTACCTTATAGGGAAATATGGAAAAGATTTCTCAATCAGAAGAAAATTTTACAATCCATGTTTCATTCAAAAAATGGCTGAATTCGAGCAGACAAAAGCATATAAAAAAAATAAAGCTGGAGTTGATGAAGAAAGAAGAACATTGTTCAACAAGTCGCTCTATGCGCAATACTATGGTTTTATCGAACGGCAAAAGGATAAAGGGGGAAATGAAATCCTTGCTTTAACAGCAAGAGGCAAAATCATATATGAGTTGATTGAATGCGATGAACAAGCTCATACATGCAAATTGAAAGATGGTGCTTTGCCCCTTTTTCAAGATCTAATATGGGATAGTATTTTATTTGACACATTTGGCAAAAGGAATGATGGGGCACAAGATTCCCAAACGGATATAGATGCTCCCAAAGTGATATTCAGAACTATATTTGATCTTGGTTTTGCTACTAATGAAGAAATTTTTTATGTCCTTTTTTGCCTGAATAGAGGTGATTCTGGTACACTAGAAATAAATTCGAGCTACGAAGAATTACTGGAGAAGATAAAGGAAAACCGAAATAATGGTATTTATGACTATTCGACTTTTTTCGAAAACAATGGATTGACCAATAAAGTTGATGACTCAAAAGTAATAGATATTCTCTCAGATCCGTGCATATCTATCTTAGTAAATAATAAACAGAATGGAATATCGTTCAACTACTTATCACCCACTTGTCAACGGTTTCTTAATGACAAGAATAAGTTTAATTGTTGGTCTGTCCCCCACAGTTTTATTATTCATGCAAGAAACGTAAAAAAAGTAGTTGCATGGCTTAACAAGACCATTCTAAACAAGAGTAAAAATTCAAAAAGATGCACTTGGATCAATGCCAGCGAATACGATATTTCTCAATTTAGAAAAGAAATCGTTAGAAACGTGAACTTAGCGTATAAAGTTAAACATCGTACTAATCAAAACAAAACACAGGATGTCTATATGGTGACAATTTGTTCTAGTGAAAACGAATTAGATAGTTACCTCGGACCATTCATAGATTCGTTGAAACGAATTAATGATTACACAAGTCCTCGACATGGTGAATCTGAATCTTTTGTTTCGGATGATACAATCGGTGTTGAGAACATATGCTTTCCTTCAAATTTTCACTTCATTTCGATAATCAATAATCAATAATCAATATGGCAGATATTAATGATAAATTTGACGGCGTAATCAAACGCTATGTTTTTGAGGAGGATAAAGAAGATTCACCTTCAAGTAACCTGGGGGCAGAATTAGAAAAGCCAAAACAAATTATTTATTTTGGTGCACCAGGAACAGGTAAATCATTTAAGGTTGAAAAAGAAGGTAGTGAAAAAGACCGCATCCGCACCACTTTTCATCCGGACTCGGACTATTCCTCATTTGTAGGATGTTATAAGCCGCTTCAGGATCCAGATAAACCTGAAAGAATCATTTACAAATTCGAAGGACAGTGTTTTGCGAAAGCATATGTTGAAGCATGGAAAAGGCTCGTTTGTCCGAAAGAAGGTGAGAGCAAATACTACACATTAGTAATTGAGGAAATCAATCGTGGAAATTGCGCCCAGATTTTTGGCGATATCTTTCAATTGCTTGACCGTGACGAGCAAGGCTTTTCACAGTACGCTATCCAGCCCGATGAGGATCTTTCAAAATATCTTAGGGACGAATTTGAACGCCTTGAAATTAAAGAATGTCTTGAAGAACATTATCCGAAGATCGCTAATGGCACTGAGATGAGGCTACCGCGCAATCTGAGCATTATTGCGACAATGAATACCAGCGACCAATCATTGTTCCCGATAGACAGTGCCTTCAAGCGCCGTTGGGATTGGGAATATATACCAATTCAATATAAACCAATAGATAAAATAACTAATCAGCCAAAAGACTATAAGATTAGCGTTGATGGTGTTATTTATGATTGGGGCTTATTTATTAAAGCCGTTAATGGTAAAATTTATTCTGTTACTTTGAGCGAAGACAAGCAACTCGGATACTTTTTTGCAACTCCAGATCAAGAGAACAATACGATAACCATGGAGCGTTTTGTTCACAAAGTCATTTTTTATCTGTGGAGTGACATTTATAAAGACTTGGCTAGTCGAGGTGATTCGATATTCAACTTTAGTGAAGATGAAACAGACAAAAAAGAGAGGCATTCATTTAACTCGTTTTTTAATGATAGTGGCAAAATAATAACCGAATTAGTTCAGAGTTTCATAGAACAATTCAAAGAAGTGAAGGAAAATGCTTCAAGTCAGTATCAGAGTCAGGGTGCAACCACAAAAACAAGGCCAAGATATGGTTATAAAGTGAATAACGCTGCGCCTTGCCCAGGTAATCAGATAGCGACAGAAGCTATGAAAATATACATGAATAATAATCCCGGCAAGTCGGCAAGTGATATTGTAAATGACTGGAGTGTATTAGGTCTTGACAAAGTTCTTAGTCATTTCGTTGAAACCTCAGAATTTTATAGGTCAAATCAAGTGTCCATTGGCGGAAGAGATGTGTGGGTAACTTGGCATGGCTGGACATTTAATAAAACTAAATCAAGTCCAATTCCGACAATACCAATGCTAATAGAAGCGATTAACAATCAGGATTGGGGAATCACAATTGAAATTGACGAATAGTGAGAATTGTCATAGAAAAATATCCTTATGAAGAGCAGGCATTGTTGAATACTTTACCTGAAAAATCCTTATCTCATTTTCAGCCTTCTTTTTATACTGACAGGAATGGGGTTAAACGGGTTGTGGTTAACACTGTCGGTTATTGCTTTGTGCCCGAGTTGAATGACTGTGTTTTTTTCTTGCCTAAGGTTGTTCTTAAGAGTCAGGAATCTTCACACATTGAAAATGATGATAGCCAAGAAGAAGATACTATAGAGTACTATGGAGATGATGATGAAGATGAAGTTATGGCTGGTGATGCAGTCTTTGGCCGATATCATCCAGAAGATTTACTAAATGACAAAAGTCTGCTTAATAAGCCCGAATATGAATTTATGTACAGATTATCCGTATGGATCTATCGTGCAATTCATGAGTTTAAACGTCTTAATCCATTTAGCAAAATTGTGAATGCTGAATATGGGGCTATATTAATTGATAAGTCGCAGGATGAAAAAGACTATACCTTCATAGATGTCTTGTTGTCATTAATGAAATTCAATGAGGATAATCAAGACTTTTTCATGTTTGTTGTAAAGAACGTCCACAGTGGCTATAACAAGATTAATTGGCGAAAAACCATTGCCACAAAACAACCAGTAATACAGGATGAATCTCCGATTTATATGAATCCGGTAAATAGAAAAAAGAAAATCAATTTCGATGAAGAATTGCTGATTATCTATTTCTCTATTTTGAACTACATCAACCAACGTTTCGGATTTCCAGTTAAAATCAATCTCAATTACGAATTGATAACAGGCGAAATGTTTAAGCATTATCTAAATGGGTATGGTATAATCAGGCTTAAACAGATTAAGTATAAGTATTTCAGTGATAAGGCTCTGGAACTTTGGAATTTATGTAGCTTATTTTTTGAAAAGAATGAGACTATCTCGTCCTCAACATATAAGCAGGACTACATGCTTGCCAATTCTTTTCAAACCGTTTTCGAGGCAATTATTGATGACCTCATTGGTGAAAAGTCGATGCCGAGAAAACTCAAGAAACAGAAAGACCGGAAGATTGTAGACCACTTGTATAAATATGGTGACCTGGTTCATCCTTATAAACCAGGTGAAAATCAGATCTATTATATAGGAGATAGCAAATACTATAAGATTGGTGCACCTATAGAGGAGTCTTCGATCTACAAGCAGTACACTTATGCTAAAAACGTCATTCAATATGATTTTGATTTAATATTTGGAAAAGAAACAAATGGGACACCGATTGGCTACGTTGACAAGTTAACAGAAGGATATAATATAACTCCTAACTTTTTCATCAGTGCCAAATTAGGAGAATTTTCAGAAACCAGTGACGAAAGTAATTCATATGATTTTGAAGAAACACTTCCGACTATTCATATGACAATAAAAGATGGCAGAGTTGTTAAATCCCATCACATGAACAAACAGTTCAAAAACCGATTGTTTGATCGTGATACATTATGGATATCCCATTTTGATATTAGTTTCCAAACTCTTCTTTTATTGTATGCTAGAGGAAACGATTTTGAAAAAAGATCCTTTAAAGAAGAAGCAAGAATTATTTTCCGCCAAGAAGTAATAAAAACCCTTATGGACCATTATGATTTTTATAAACTTGAGCCGATAAAGGGCAATAATTTGGAGGACCTCGTTGAGAGAAATTTTAGGGCATTAATCGGGAAAATTTATCAACCAAATGGTTGTAGTTATCTTATTCTTGCATTGCAAAATGATGAAGAGGAGAAAGAAGAAAACGATAATCTGTTATCATTTATTGACACAGTTTTTATTCGTTCATCCCTCGATGATTTAAAATGAAAGAACTAACCTATCTCGGCATACCGATCTACGCGCTGGTTGCGGCAGGAGCCATAATCCTTGTTGTGGTAGCATTTGCCATATACATTTTCCTGCTCAAACGACGTGTAGCTGTTTATTCGCAGAAATTTGACGCTGCCATTGACGAATTCAATACCGGCTGTAACCCCGGCCATCCCATGACCGATGAGGCATGGGACCAGTACCGCTCATCCCATGATGACGATTTTGAGCACGCCCACAAGGTTGCCACATCAAAGTTCATTGCCTTCTTTGTCAAAGACCTTGAGAATGCAAACAGACTTGTTGATATAGATAATAATCATCAAGCCTATATGGATGATGCCGAGAAAAAACACAGGAAAATCCAGATCGTGGAAAACCATCTAGCATCAGCCATCAGAAGCAAAGTCAATCTCTTTGATGAAACGCATTATGTTGCTCATTCTGAATCTGAAAAATTAATAGAAGCAGTACATGAGACCTATGATGCCGCGAAGTTCTGCATCAAAAATAAACTCGAAGAATACATTTCGCAAAAACGTGAATTATCGTATTTCGTGAATTTCATGGATGATCTCGAAAGTAATCGAGAAGTTCACAACATTAACTTTGTCGAGTCAGAGCTCAAACGCTGTTCTGATTATTTTGATCATGTCCTTCCGTATCCGTTGGACGCACAACAACGTGAAGCCATTGTGGTTGGCGAAGACAACTGTCTCGTAGTTAGTTCGGCAGGCAGTGGCAAAACATCAACAATCAATGGAAAAGTTCGTTATCTGCTTGATGAACTTAAAGTAAATCCCGACGATATTCTACTCATCACATATATCAGGAAGGCCGCTGAAGAATTGCGGAACCGAATTGCCTGCACTGATTTGCGTGCATACACATTCCATGGATTTGCCCACAAAATCATTTCAGAAGTTGATGTAAAGCCAACCTTCTGCGAAAAGAGTTTGACAGTAAGAATTTTCGAGAGCCTCTTACATGATAAGGACTTTATTGAGTCTGTGACTTACTACCTTGTGAATCTACTCTCAAGGATAAAAGACCCGGAAAAGTATGAGAATGAAAAAGAGTATATAATTGACCGTCGAAAATACGGTATTGTTGCCTATTTCCCAGACATGGACGGCAACAAGATTTACACCAAAAGTGAGCAAGAACGCAAGATATGCCATTTCCTTTCAACCCACAATGTGAGTTTCAGATATGAGCAGAGCTACGAATATGATACTGCTACAAGTTCCCGCCGTCAATACAAGCCGGATTTTACCATTTATTTCAAGGTAAACGGAGAGGAACGTCATATATATCTCGAGCATTTTGGCATAGACAAAAACGGCAATGTTCCTAAATGGTTCGGTCAGAATACGGGAACACCTTGGGATGCCGCTAACAGGGAATATAATGACGGCATAAGATGGAAACGCAGAATCCATAAAGATAACGGAACGACACTCATTGAAACGACAAGTGCCATGTTCTCTGATGGCACTTGGCAGGATGAGCTTCTGTCACAACTTGCAGAGAACCATGTTCCCGTAAAAGAAAGGCCGGCTGAAGAAATCTTCCAGGAACTGGTCGAGAATGAAGGAAACAGGTCGAAAACGGTCCATGACCTGATAGTTGCTTTCGTCAGCCTACTTAAGGCAAATTGTAAAACCATTAATGAAATCCTTGAAAAAGCCAAAAAGATTAAAGATGACAGAGGCATTTTCATCATCGATAAGATGGTCCGTCCGTTCTATGAAGCATATGAAAAAACACTCAAGGAAAGAGGCGAGATTGATTTCACCGATGCCATCCTGAAAGCAACCGATTTCTGTAATAGCGGTGCCTTTAAGCGTCGATATAAATACATCATAGTCGATGAGTTCCAGGATATCTCGTTCGACAGATATAAACTCCTTTTGGCAATCCGCAGCCAGATGCCGCTTGGCAAAATCTTTGCGGTCGGTGATGACTGGCAGTCTATTTATCGTTTCTCGGGCAGCGACCTGGGCCTTTTCTCTGATTTTGAGAAGTACTTTGGTTTCACGGAACAATGCAGAATTGAGAAAACTTATCGTTTTGCGCAACCAACAATAAGCATATCGTCGAATTTTATACTAAAGAACAAAAGTCAAGTTAAAAAGGAAGTCAAGCCCTTCAAGCATGAAGCGGAAACCGGCATCAAGTTTGAGAGTTACACTGAAGAAGCGGGGCTTGCTGAGTCCGTTGCTAATAAAATTAAGTCTATTCCTGAAGACGAATCTATCTATATTTTGTCCCGTTATTCCTTTGACTTTAACAATGTGTTCAGCGGAAGATATCCAATAATAGAGAAAGACATAATTTCTGAAGTCACCATAGGCCATCGTACGGTGAAGTGTCTTACAGTACACAAGGCAAAGGGTCTTGAGGCTGATCATATATTTATTCTTAAATGTAATTCGGACGTGTACGGTTTCCCATCCATGATTACAGACGATCCAGTGCTTGAGTATCTGCTTTCACAAAATGAGGAATCCATCGAATATGCCGAGGAACGCCGCCTTTTTTATGTGGCAATCACAAGAGCCAAACTCGACACTACGATATTCTACCGCAAGGACAACCCTTCGGTCTTTGTTGATGAAATTATCAAGGTCATCGAAGATGATGATCTGAAGAAATGCCCCCTTTGTGGTTATGGACACCTTAAAATCATAAAGCAAGGTTGGACTAGAAACGGTGATTATTTCGTATCTCTAGGATGCACAAACTCACTCGGAGGATGTGACTATTTCCATACTGAGTATTTCAAGGGAAACGAACCCAGTGAAAAAGAAGTGCAAGCGTTGATCAAAAAACAACCTGTTGCATTTAAACGTCATTATGAGGTTATAGACGGCGTCGTACATGTGCACACTCCAAACCCGCCAAAGGACCGCATAGAGATTAAAATCGAAATGCCTGGATTATATATTCCCCCTGATAGACGGACTGATTTCAAGAGAATGAATCCATATTTCTTCCCAGAAACAGGTGTTTCTTCTCTCATCATGCCTGAATTTCAATATCGAAAAGTAAAGGAATTGATTAGCAATGAAATTACTGCAGTTCTAAAGACCATTAGGCAATTTGATTCAAAGAAAATGCTCTCTAAACCTGAAAGAAAAGCATTTGTTCAAGTAGTCAACCAGTTTTTTACAATCATAGATAAATCTCCTCATGCTTTTCTTGATTTACTGACAGATGAGGATATAAAAAAGGCATTTATTGAATTAGATGATATCGAAAACAGATTTAGGTCATTTGGCATCAGCATTCCCAAATTCCCTCGTCCGATTGGTTACCAGAAATAATATTTCTAATTGACTATTCATTAAACGCAATAGAATATTATAAGCCATTTATATAATCACTATTAGTGAAGACATGATATAATTCTCATGAAAATATGATTTAAATTGAAATATTATGAGTTTATTAATCGACAACATTGTGAATAAGTATTTAAACTTTATTTCAGACGAAGCGTATCCTGCTTTATTTGAAACAGTTAGGCGTTGCAAAGAGTTGAATTTCTTAAAAATTGCTGATGATTTGCCATTATTTATTAATGACGATAATGGGAAAATTCAATATGAATTAATCGACCGTATTCGCATATGTACATATGATGATGAGAGTTTAGAGGTGCATTTTTAAACGACAAAGAAGACAAATGGCACTATTTCTCTGATAGTCATTGTTATGATAACCCCAATGATCTGATAGAAATCCTTAATGTCCTTTCGGTTTCAAATATCTGATTAAAATAACAGTTTTTAATTTTGTCATTGCCTCGGAAACGCCAAGCGTTCCGGGGCTGTTTATTGGTAATGGAGGGAAACGCCTGGTGACGATCCCTCCTTTGCTGTCTATATACACGGCCTTCTGCTTGACGGGAGAGTCATGATACCGTGAAGCCGCATTGATGAAACAAAATGTTGACATTGTCCTGTCGCTACCACCTTTTATACCGTAAAGGTAGCAGGCCTCATGATAACATCCAATCAAATGAATACAAGAACAACATATAATTATTGACTACAGAATCTGCATCTCGAACGCCTCAAAACCATTCTTTAGTAACCCTTCCTTATCCCTATTCAGCTTCTCACAAAGTTGAATAGCATCCTCTTTATCATGAAAGATCATCGCATCTGAGATATCAAACCCCACGATAGTATTCATGGCGAAAGATACACCTTCCTCATTAGCTGTTCCCTTGTAGTAGAAAGTTATCTTGGGGGTGTCTATCAGGTGGGTCGTTATCACATAGAATTCCATCTTACTTTAGCCAGTCATCGGGTTTTACATGGAATACTCGACTGATGGCCTCTATATCCTGTTGAGTGGCTTCTTCTCTACCATCCTCAACAGCGATAAGGTGCCGAAGGTTTATCCCGGCTTTCTCTGCCAGCGCTTTTCTCGTATAGAGTCTGCTGGTCCTTAGTTTTGTTATAGAAGTTGCGATGTCCATAATCTTAAGCCTTTATAAGAAACCGTTGACAAGGCTGCATGAGAGATCGTACAGGGGCGCTCACCATAGACCAAGAAGGATTTACAATGGACATTATAGCCAGATTCGTGCAGCATACAGCCTATGTCAATTAAATAGATGGAGGGATTAGCTATTTCGTAAGGACTGCCGGGATATTGTGTACACGTTTGGCAGACGAATTTTCGAGCAGAACCCCTTTATTCCATCTAAGTTGGGTTTCTGCTGCAAAATTAGTGCTATTTCATTCCTCCCACAACCGTCTAAAGGTGGCATTTTTTGAAATTCGCATTATTATCTGTATCTTTGCGATATGATTAACATAAAACCGAGATGAAACACCCACTATTCAGAAAGTATCGAATTATGGAAGAAGACAAGAATCAACAGAAATCTGAGCAGATGAAACAGTACCAGGCAATTATGCTTTGGAAGCTTGGATTAGGGCACATGGGTAAGTACTTTAATGGCGAAAATCCATTGCCCGACAAGAATGAAATAGCGACTAAGGATAGCTGGAAAACTGAGTCTATGCCCAATGAGGATGTTTCTAGATTACAGATGGGCATTACTGTGACTGATGACGATATGGAAATCATTCGTCGAGGACACATACCAGAGGCCCAGGAAGATCACTGGTTTATGTACTGCGATGATGAATATATCCGTTACTATCGCAGTTGGACCGGCATGTGTGCTTTTGAGGCTCATTATACTAGAGTCGATGACCACTGGCTTATAGATAGTCTCACAATAAATCACGCTCTTGCTGAATTTGGAGTTAATGGTGATCAATCGGGCGCCTTCTTGTTCATCTATTTGTTGGTTGCCGAGACAGGGTCTGATGCTACCCCACAATGGAATGCTTATCTTGATGCATGGACGGATACTCATTTCAAATATGCTGATCGTCCTGATAACAATAATAGTTAGAGATAATACCCGTTCACTCTGTACCACCATAGTCCGTTTTTATGATCACCCCCCACCAAACAAGAGCTAATATCCCTGGTCGAATCCATGTGTGAAGTCCAGGATAGGATGATCGGCGCTAGAGGATTGCCTGAACATATCCAAAGACCTCACGTGGATAATATGGAGGCATGAAAAAGCGCCGGTATTCTTCTTGTGGGAGTTGCTTGGATATGGAACGCCGAGAGAATTGTCTGAAAAAGGCATTAAGAGGGTCTGGATGGCGAGTTTTAGATCTTCACCAGGAGAATACTTGGAAGAGTGCTTATCGTTGCTCAGAGACTACAAGGTGCCCATTTCAGAATACGATGGAGGGACAAGGCTGAAACAAACCCTGATCGATTTCTATGCTGATATGATTGAGATGTATTAAAGACAATGCCTTAAAACACCATTAATTATGGCGCATTTTGATGAATTCCAACTTTGTAATACTTGGATTTTGTTGTTTGGTTGTCTCATAATCCTCTATGAATGATGTTACTCTTTTTAGCGCATTCTCCATCACTGAGTCTTGGGATCTTAATACACCCTGAAATAACTTCTTAAATTTCTCTATTCCCCCTTTGTCTCGCCCTATTAGGAAAGGCCAAAAGAGACACCATTCTTCTAATTCTCCATTATCAATCTGCCCTTTGTTAAAGTATCTGCTTCCCCTGGATATTTCTTTACCATCGACCACAATCTGATTATTGGCTGTGAATTTGGTTAGTCTTCCAAACAAGAGAGTAACTATATTTGCATTTCTGATGCCTTCTTTATTTGTAGTGTTGTATTTAAGATGCTCCAAGGTGTTGTCAGGAATTGGGTCATCACACAAGCAGCATACATAGGCATCCTTGTTTTCAGCATCGATATATCCACGATAGATAAGATAGTCGATGAACATGCTTACGTAACCTTTTTTATCGCCGCAACATTGTTTAGTTGCTTCTCTATTAAGTCCGTCAAATGGATTGTCAATCATCTTATTATCCTGTTGTTCAGGCTTAGAGATATCTTCAACTCTGTTATTCTCCTCAACAATAGTTTGGACATTCTTTGTTTCTTCATCATTTTGATCAAATATGGTTGATACAAATCCAAAGATGTTAAGAATAGACTCTTTGGATAGTTTATTGTATTCAGATAATGCTTGGTCGCAAATGTGTTTATTTGGCGCTTGTGAAAAAAGCCGGTTGAAGTATTCTTGATCTCTTGGCAATAAAAGGTGCTTGTATTCATAATAGTAATGAGTAATTTGGACAACAATATCCCACAAATGAATTGAAAAGAAATCTAAAAATTGATTAACAGATTGATGGTTGAAATTATGGCCAATAGCAAGATAATCAATCACTGCAATATGAGGTATATTGATGCCGGCATTTTTGTAAAGGCGAATAACGCGATCAGCGGAGATAGCATACTCTTGTATACTTTTACTCTGTTTATATAATATTATAGAGTAACCTAGTTTGAGGACATAATAATAAGAGTCCAGTATTTCTATGAACCTATCATTAAGAGCAGAAATAAATGCATTTACATTTGAAGAGTTAATAGCATCTCTAAGTTGAGAATATTCTAAGAAACTAATAATGCCACCATCTTTAAAATAGCCCAAAATATTTGTAATCAGTCGTTCAGGATACTTGGTTAATAGTTGGAATACTTCGTTAATTGTATGATTTGGGTCAGTGAATCCAGTTGTATCAGAATCCTTAGAAGATATCTTTAAAGACAATTCATTAATGAATTTCAGTACAATCGGCCGGTAATTGGATTTGTCATCCCAAAAAAACAAGTAAACAACCAATGAGATAAATGGTCTAATTATGTTTTCATAAAGTAGTCTATTCCTAATAGAATCGCAATAATTGTTTCGCTCTTCTTGACTTAGTATTTTCCGTTGTTTGGCCTCAACTCTTTTTATTCTATTGTTAAGTTTGTTTTCGTTGAATTGTTCGTAAAAGAAATGAGCTTTATAATCTTGGATGTCATCTATAGAAAAAAATGTTTTATTGCTGACGGCTTCTTTGTATAGTAACAACAATTGTTCACATTGTACTTTTGTAATACTTATCCTTTTTAGCAGCTCGGCTTCTTCTTTTTTACATTCTTTATCGGAATTCAGTTTGTCATATAGTTTATCGATTAAAGCTGTGATTGTCTTTAGTAACTTAGGCGCTCTATCTGCAAAGCGAATGGATTCCAGATCCTTAACGATAATATCATCAGGAAGGCACAAGTCGTTTAAATTGAATTCCTCGTCCCTCTTTTCGAATAATTCAATAATTTCTTCGGTTTTAGTACAAATCTCCTCAAATACATCATCTACATATAGCCCTTCTTTTTTATATGCATGCGTTGCAAAATACAGATAGTTATCATCTTGAGTTACTATGCCGACGGAAATCAAGTCGAGTATGCGACTACGTTCATCTTCCTTTTTGATTTCAGCCTCTAATTGCTGATATTCGTCACGAATTGCCATAGTGGTTGCCCTTTTATTAGTGAATAGCTATCTACTGTAGAATGTCCACTGAAAGTATGTACAAACTAAAGTTTAGCAAAGGTAACGAATTCTTGACAAAAATGGGTGGTTTCAAAGTAGCATTGTGTTATTTTTGTTGTTTTGTTGAGAGAAGCTATTGACAGTTCTAAGTTATCCCAAAAATGAGAAAGGGGGGAATACAAAGGGGGAATAGACTGCTAGTAAAAATTATAAGTCACTGAAAATCAGCGACTTATTTTTGATTTTGTGGAGCTGGAGGGGTTTGAACCCTCGTCCAAACGTGGAACTAATAAGGTTTCTACATGCTTAGTCTTGGCTTGGTTTTCGACCGCTGGCAGGCCCAAGACGACCAACCGGTGGCTTATCCTCTAAATTTCGGACGCGGCCCGAGGCTTGCCTTGTCCTATCGCCGATATTCCTGCACCACCGTTTCAACCCGCCTCGGCGCGAGGGCAGTTGGGTGATGTCTCGTCACAGCCCCTTGGGCAGTGATAAAGCCGAACTTACTGTTCTTCGGTTAGGCAGCGAGAGCGTAGTTGTTTTCGCCATTTAAAAAAGTCAATGACTGATATTAAAGAGCATAGCCATTATCGCTCTGCATGCTTGCTTACCACCTCTACACGCTGTCAAAGCCAGTCAGCCCCGAAATAGTGTGTATCCGCGTAAACGGCCTGCAAAGGTACAACAAATATCGTGCCAGACAATGCTTTGCTGGCGTTTTTTTTAAAAAAACATATAAAAACGGTTATTCTTCGACCAGTTCGTGCCAATAGGGGGATTTCTCGGCAACGAAGGCTCCTGAATTGAGGAACTGGTAGATTTTCAGGCATGCCCAGGCATCGATGGCGGCATATTGCTGCTGCGCCTCGGTGAGGTGGGGGGCTTCCCAGTTGGTGAGCTGTTGCCCCTTGCTGATTTTTTGCTTGAATAGGATAGCATAAATCTTCTGCAGGCTCATGTCGCTGATGCTGAATTGTTTGACGAGTTGTTGCAGCTCAACAAAGCCTGCGGGGTGAATGTCGCAGACACCTGCCAGCTGATGGAAGTCATCGGATGTGGACAGGCCGACTTTGATGATGTCTTTTTCCTCAAGGAGGGCCTTGAGGGGGGCGGGGATGCCTGTCTTGTTGAGCCTGAAGAGAAAAGCATCGTCGATGGTCGATAACTGCAAGAGTGCAACGGTGTGTTGGGCTCCGCGTTTGAAGCTGGGCCTGGTCTCGGTGTCAAAACCGATGGCGCTGGCCGTACGCAGGGCGGTGACTGCACTCTTGACCTGCGAGATGGCATCGATAATGTGAATGTGACCGGGGAAGTATACCCTGGTCATTTGGTTCACAATTTGTTTTTCGATTGATACGACGTGCATGATGACTGCAAAATTAGTGTTTTTTTGGATAATAGAAAACACTAATCGGATATTAGTTCTCCATTTATCCCTCTATTGTTGCAGTTTGATGCCGGTTTTTGAGTGAATTTACATCCTGGCAACATCCTTGACTCCCTTGATGTTGAGGATTTTCCTGATGAGGTCGTCAAGCAGCGAGATGTTGCTGATGTTCACTGTGAGCAAGCCTTCAAAGAAACCTCCTTCGGCTTGTACCGAGATGCTTCGCAGCAGGCAGTTCTCGGTCTTGTTGATGACCGACGTGATTGAAGAAACGATGCCGATGTCGTCGCGTCCCACGACCTTTAGTGTTGCCACGAACTGGCTTCCTGTCTTGCCTGACCAGCGAGTGCGAATCATGCGATAGGGGTATCGTCCCTTGAGGTGCTTCAGGTTCTTGCAGTCGGTGCGGTGAATCTTGATGGCTCCGTCGCTTGCGACAAATCCTTCGATTGGGTCACCATAGATGGGGTTGCAGCATTTTGCCAGTTTGTAATTGATGCCCTTGATGTCGTCACCAATGGTCAGGATATCATCGTTATAGCGGTGCTGCGTCTCTTCCTCGGAGGGCTGCTGCAGCACAAACTCCTCGGCGGTGCCTCGTGCGGTTGTTTCGGCAGGCTTTGCGCTGATGGCTTCATACTGTTCAACGACCGTGTTCACGTCAATGATGTCCTCTTGGATAGCTGCATAGAACTCGGTGGTTGTCTTGTAGCCCATCTTCTTGATGACGCGGGCAAGGGTAGCATCGTCGGGTTCGATTTTGCGGTTCTTGAAACGACGTTGCAATGTCTCGCGGGCCAGTTGCGCATGGCGTGTGCGACGCTCGTTGATGGCGTTTCTGATCTTGTTGCGGGCCTTGCTGGTAACTGCAATGTTGAGCCAGTCCAGTCGCGGCGTCTGTGTTGCCGAAGTGATGACCTCGACGGTGTCGCCGCTCTTGAGCCGGTAGTTGATCTTCTGGTTTTTGCCATCGACTTTCCCTCCCATGCAGGTACTGCCCACTCGCGTGTGGATGTGAAAGGCGAAGTCTAGAATTGTCGCCCCTTGCGGCAGGCGGATGAGGTCCCCTTTGGGCGTGAACACAAACACCTCGTTGTTATACAGGTTTGTGTCCATGTTGCGCATCAGATTCATCTGACCCTCTTGACCGCTTGCTTCAAGCATCTCGCGCACCTCGTTCATCCACTTGTCGGCATTGCCGTCGCTCTTGATGCCCTTGTATCGCCAGTGAGCAGCCACGCCCATCTCGGCGGTCTCATCCATTCGTCGTGACCTTATCTGCACCTCCACCCACTTGTCTTGGGGACCGTAGACCGTGATGTGCAGCGACTCATATCCGTTGCTCTTGGGAATGGTAATCCAGTCTTTGAAGCGTGAGGGGTTTGCCTTATAGATATCAGTGACAATAGAGTAGGCGAGCCAGCAGGCGCGTTTCTCGTCCTTGGCCTGCGTGTCAAGAATGATGCGGATGGCAAACAGGTCATAGATGCCGTTCAGGTCAACGCCCTGCTTCTGCATCTTTTGCCAAATCGAGTTGATGGACTTGGTGCGTCCCTTCAGTTCATAATTCAGCCCCTCGGCCTTTAGCCTCTCGTCAATGGGCTTGATAAAGTCTTCCACATACTTGTCGCGTTCCTGCTTTGTCTCGTTCAGGCGAGTGGCAATCTGTGAGAACACTTTGCGGTTCAAGTATTTCAGCGAGGTGTCTTCCAGTTCGGTTTTGATGGCATAAAGCCCCAGTTTGTGGGCTAGGGGAGCGTACAGGTAGCGGGACTCACTGGCAATCTCATGCACGAATTTCTCGTTCGGGTGGTGATTGATGGCCCGCATGAGCGCCAGTCGGTCAGCTGTCATGATCAGGACCACGCGCACGTCCTCGGCAAAAGTGAGCAGCAGCTTGTGGAAGTTTTCGTCCTCAACAGCAGCCTGCTTCTTGTAAAGCGGTGCCACATGCAGCAGCCCATGGACCACGCGCGCGACGTCCTCGTCAAAAAGTTCCTTCACTTGTGCGACATCCAGAAAACTGCCTCTGCACAGGTTGTAAATCATTGTGGCGATGACCATTGAGCGGTCAGGAACAATGCTGTCGCAAAGCGTGAGCGCAGTGCGCAAGTAGCGAATCACGGGATTGAGCCCATACTGGTCACGGCGAAACAGGTCAGCCTCAACGATACCTCGTTTGACAAGGTTGTGCACCGTGTTGATGTCATGGCAAGTCAACTGGCTGCCAAGGCGTTCGGTAATGTCCTTGACCAGTTGAAACAATTGGACCCGCTCTTGTGCACTGAAATATTCCTGTGTTGTTGCCATGCGTTAATTTTTTGGCAAATTTAGCCTTTTTGTGGCTAATTTTTTGCAAGAACGCATGTAAAAATGTAATTTTGGGGAAAATTTATGAGGCACCGCCTAAATCTTTAGAGAAATTCCAAAAAACTATACGATATGTGGAACGAAAAAGACAAACAGTTGATGAAAGCCAAGGGCATCACCGAGCCTGTTATCGAGGCTCAGCTCAAGAGGTTTGAAACCGGATTTCCCTGGCTGAAGATTGCCGCTGTTGCAACAGTCGGCAAAGGCATCACTCGACTTGATGCCAAAAAAGAGACGCAGTGTATCAAGAGTTGGAAAGAGTTTCAGGGGGGCGGTGCGTCAATCGAGAAGTTCCAGCCTGCTTCTGGAGCTGCCAGCCGCATGTTCAAGAACTTGTTCGCCTTTGTCAACGAGGCAAAAGCGGCTCCCGAAACCGACTTTGAGCGTCAGTTCTTTGACAATATCACCCAGTTCGCTTTCTTCCCTCAACTCAACAAGACTTGCGTGAGTCTCTATCACAACAATGTGGGTGAGCTCATCGAGGCTGGACGCTATGCCGACGTTCTCAAGGCCCTGCTCATGCCCGAGGGCATGAACTATGGTGCCCTGCCCAAGGCATTGCTGCGTTTCCATCGTGCGGCTGCAGGTACTGTCCACACGCCCCTCGAGGAGCATCTTGAAGAGGGTGCCCAGTATGCCGCCGATCGCGACCGCCGTGTGCGCATCCACTTCACCGTGTCGCCTGAGCATCGTGAGGGTTTTGAAAAACTCATCAAGGCAAAGGTTCCCCTGATGGAAAAGGTGTGGGGTGTCGAATATGATATCACCCTGAGTGAACAGAAGGCCTCGACCGACACCATTGCGGTTACAATGGACAATGCCCCTTATCGCGACAGCGAAGGCAACCTCTTGTTCCGCCCCGCAGGCCATGGCGCGTTGCTCGCTAACCTCAATGAGCGTGATGCCGATGTGGTTTTCATCAAGAATGTAGACAATGTGGTGCCCCTGCGGTTGCGCAGTGTGACCACCCGTTACAAGAAAGTGCTTGGCGGCTATCTCGTCCAGATTCAGCATCAATTGAAGAAATATCTTGAAGCGCTCGAGAAAGCTGACGTCAAGAGCGCCGATCTCAAGGCCATGTTGCGTTATGCAAAGCAGACCCTCTGTATTGTTGACAAGGCAACCGATGGCATGGACGATGCTGCACTGGCAGCCTGGCTACGGGATAAGTTCAATCGTCCCATCCGCGTGTGTGGCGTTGTGCCCAACGAGGGAGAGCCTGGCGGTGGTCCCTATTTGGCCTATAATCCCGACGGGTCCTATTCTCCCCAGATTCTCGAATCGGCACAAATCAATCCCGAAGACTCTGCTGCTGTCGAGATGATGCGCAGCGGCACTCACTTCAACCCCGTTGACTTGGTTTGCTATATCAAGGACTACAAGGGCATTAAGTTCGACCTTCGCAAGTTTGTCGACCCCGACACGGGTTTTATCAGCATCAAGAGCAAGGATGGCGTGGAAATCAAGGCGCTGGAATTGCCCGGACTGTGGAACGGCTCGATGAGCGACTGGAATACCGTCTTTGTTGAGGTGCCCATCGACACCTTCAACCCTGTCAAGACTGTTAATGACCTGTTGCGCAAGGCCCATCAGTAATAATATGTAACCCTTTTGAGTCCAAATACCGACCGACAGAATCCAAGATGAAGAGAATAATGTTTGTTGCGCTGGCGGCACTGCTTGCATTTTGTGTCAGTGCCCAGACTAGGGTAGGGGGCTACCATCATGAGGAGGACACTATCTATACCGTCCACTCTATCAATCAGGAGGATTTCATGACAGTGATTGCCGATTGGAGCGCCCATGATTGGGTGATGCTTAACGAGCGCCCTGTGGTCGTGGATTTCTATGCCGATTGGTGCCAGCCTTGCAAACGCCTGGATCCCATGCTGAGGCAGATTGCCCAGCACTATAATGGCACAGTGGATTTTTATCGCGTCAATGTGGACCATAACAGGGACATCGCCGATGTGTTCCAGATTCGCAGCATCCCCATGCTGTTGATTTGTCCGCTTCAAGGCGAGCCCAAGAGCATTATCGGTCTTTATCCCCAGCGCGAATATATTCGTATCATCAATCAGGTGTTGGGCCTTTAATCGTGTTCACTACTTTGGAGGACACACACATGTGGTTAAGTGAGTGTCCCAAGACAAAGCTACTCCTATGACCAAACGCGGATTTCGCGAATTAACACTGATTCTCAATAATAAAATCCGTGATAATCAGCGAAATCCGCGTTTGTTTTATTGGGTATGATATAGATGTAGGCAGACCTCAATTGGCTGTTCTATATCCTTGTTGTGACTTTAGTTTCAAATGAATGGGCCTCTGGCATGTTGTGCGTTTGAACGGTTAGCGAAACGGAGTGCCGGTAAGTGAACTTTCGGATGATAAAACCACATTAAGAATGATAGCCAACGTCTCAATGATTTACTGATGCCCTGATCGTGCAAGAAAGAGCGTTCTTTCCTGCTGCGGGGTTGCACTTGGCTTCGCCAGGTTAAACCACCTGCCTGGGCATTGGTCGTCCAAAGAAGGACTTACTTCTTTCATCCTGTTTCCTTGATCCTGTGACTCCCTCACACAATGAACAACAAATGCGGCCAGGCATTGCCCGGCCGCATTTAGTTTAGCGGAATGCTCGTTTCGTGATTACTTCACGATGACATACTTCTTGCCATTGTGGATGTAAACACCATTGGTGGGAGCAGCAACGCGACGACCGTCGATGGTGTACCATGCGCCATTGTCCATGGTGCTGGTCGAGAGCTCCTCAACAGCGGTTTCGGGAGCGGTGATTTCGAACTGGCCAACGTTGGTCTCATCGATACCATAGTAGTACTCACCCTCGGTGATGATGATATATACATCATACAGGCCCGGCTCAACGGGTGCCTCGGTGGTCCTTTCACCAGTGATAGCGTTCTCATAGATGATGGTCACCTCACCACTGCCCTCGGGAACGATTACGGTTGCGCCATGAGCTTCACCGTCATACTCGATCTTCTCGAAGGGAAGGATAACCTCATACTGGCAGGGAGCCTTGTCGATGTTCACGATGATGTCCTTAACACCGATGGTGTTGTCCTCAAATGCGCCCTCATAGGTGCCGACGTTGTATTCACCAGGAACGACATAGTCGGTCTCGTAGGTGAAGGTCTCACCGTTGATGGTCACCACGAAGGTCTGAGGCATACCATTGTAAACGGCATCGGTACCGGTTGCTTCGAAGGAACGAACGTCAATCCAGCTGAGGCCGTCGAGCTCGGTGTAGTTGTCGAGGCCATCGTTGAAACGGACTGCAATCACGTGGTCGGTGGTGCGGTTCTCATTGAACGAAATGTTGAAGTTGAACTCATAATCCTCGCCAGAGGTGAGCTCGCCCATGGAGTGCCAGCCGTTCTCATCATCAACCTGATACTCAAGGTAACCAGCCTGTCCGTAGGGGTGCTCATAGTGGCCCCAAACGTGGATGGGATGGTCAGCGCTCAAGTCATTCCAAGCGTCGCAGTCAAAGGCTTCGATGTTATAGGTGAAGATGTCCTCACCGGGCTCGGGATCGGGGATGATGGGCTCCTCGAAGTCGATCTCACCAACACTGATCAGGTAAGACAGCTCAATGCTTTCACCGGCCTGGATTTCACGTTCCTTCCAGCAGAAACCAAGACCACTGTCATAGGTGCCGTTCTCAACCAAGTAGTACTGAGAATTGGAGCTGGGCCAATTATTGGTTTGTCCATTGACGTTGACGGTGTTATAGACTGTTCTTGAATACTGACCTACAATTTCGTTGGCATGCCAGTTGGTACTGAAGAATCCGAACCAGTAGTCATCTATGGGTGTAACACCGGTTACACCTTCACCAAAGAGGACGCATAACAGGGGAGGATTCTCACTGTTATTGTCATGTTTCATCTTGATGCCGTATTCAGCACCAGCAGAGGTCTTCAGGAGCTCAAGCGGAGCCTTGTCGTTGTCACCAATCATGATGTCACCCCATACGCCTGCATTCACCGTTACGGCCTGACCGGAGGTATTGGTCAGGGTGTAAACGATACGGGCAGCGACTTCACCCTGTGGCTCAAGGCGGGTTGTCATAATTACGTCATCGAGAGTAGTACCGTCCAAGGCGTTCACATATTTGGGCGTTCCATTGTTAACCTGCAGTGCAGCAATGAAACCGGCACCGGGGTTGGGCTCGTCTGTTTCCCACCACCAAGTATTATCCACTTCACGCTCAAAGGTGCTGGAGTAATACAAGTTGCCAATCTTACCTAAGATGCTTACACCGTACTGATAACCAGGACCATTGGCATAACGCTCGGCAATGTCCCAATAAATCGACGTGTTGCCCAACTGCTCATAAGCGCTCGGTTTAGTAGAATAATTGTCAGAACGAGCAGGGCCCTTGGAGGGCTGGGCGTTCATTTGCATAGCAAAACTGCCTGCAATCAAAGCGATTAAAAGAATTGTAAACTTTTTCATTGCTTAAATGTGTTTAAAGTTAATATTATTAATAAAGGATTCAGCTAAAACGGATTAAATGCTATTGCAATTGTCCATTAATTGGGTTATACCCAAAATGGGGTTCATTATTAATCGCAAAGTTACAATAATCATGAAAATATTCGAATATGAAAATTGTTAAAAAAGTTTAATTTTGCTCATTTTGTTAACAAGTTATTTGATCGTGACTTCCAAAATCATGTCAACGCTGTTGGGGGCTGTGGGCAGCAAGACGGTGATTCCCTCGCCTGAAGCACTATACCGCAACTTGCTCTTGTCGCTAAACAGTCTTACCTGTTTGACCTGCTTGCTGCTCAGGGGCAGATACAGGGCCTTGTCTTGGAGTTGAAGGATGTGGACAAACAGGGTGTTCCCCTTTTGGGTAGTCACGCCCCATTCGTGGGGTGGTATGATGCCGCCGCGTGTGCCGTAAATGGATTCGCCGTTTTGGCGCATCCATTCTCCCAAATGTTGTAACCGTTCGACCGCCTCGCTGGGAAGGCAGCCGTCGGGGCGCGGGCCCACGTTGATGAGCAAATTGCCGTTACGGCCTGCGGCACGCACGAGGGTGCGGATGATCTCGTCGCCGCTCTTGTAATTCTTGTCGGTGATGCGGTAACCCCAGGTATTGTTCATCGTCATGCAGGTTTCAAGCGGCAGTTGACTGATGCCGTTCTCGCCCGAATAGCCGGCGGTATTCTCGCCTGGCACGTCCTGCTCAAAAATCTGAATGTCCTCGCCCGGGAAGGGTACCTCATGGTGGTTGTTACCGACGAGGCATGCAGGTTGCAGACGGTGAATTAGGGCATATTGCTCGTCGAGTTGCCAGTCAAACGGAGTGGGGTCGGTATCATGCTCCCACTTGCCGTCAAACCAGATGGCGCCGATGGGCCCGTAGTTGGTCAGCAATTCGGTCAACTGGTCGTTCATGAATCGGTAGTACTGAGGCCAGTTATTGGTAGCGGGGTCGTGGGGCAATTCTTTTTGGTGACGGCCCAGGGGATAGTCCAGGCGGTGCCAGTCGAGATGGGAATAGTAGAAGTGAAGCTTGATGCCGTGTCGTTGGCACGCATCGGCGAGTTCCTTGAGCACATCGCGCTTGAAGGGGGTGGCATCGACGATGTTATAGTCGCTTGCGGCGCTCTTGAACATGGAGAAACCGTCGTGATGGCGCGAGGTGATGGTAATGTAGCGGGCACCGGCGTCCTTTATAGCACGCACCCACTCATCGGCATCAAAGCGCGAAGGGTAGAAGCCCGCTGGCAATTGGGCATACTCGTCGCGGTCGATTTTCTTGTTGTGCATCACCCACTCGCCGTCGGCAAGCATGGAATAGACGCCCCAGTGGATGAAAACACCGAGTTTGTTGTCCTGAAACTCCTGACGCGCCTTAAGGTTCTCTTCGGTGGGCACATAAGCAGTCGATTGGGCATTGGCAGCCATGCACACGACAAGGGCTGCAAACATGAGCGTGATTTTATTCATTGGAAGTATTGGTTTTATTGGATTGATTTTTCTTAAAGCGGTGGCGCAACTTGACGATCAGCCAAGTGAGCAGCAACAGGAAGGCGACAAGCGTGCCGATGGCGACAGCCGCATACCACGGAGCCTTGTCGAGCAAGTCGCTGAAGATGGGCGATATGTACTCCTTCAAGAGCGGGCTGATATAAACAAGTTGCCCCGGCAACTTATCGTTGTTATAAACAGTAATCGAGGTTTTATCCAGAATCATTGTCGCACCCTGCAGCGATTCATAGGCAGGCCAGTAATGTGATGGCGTGCTGGGATTGCCTGTCGCGGCAAAGTTGACCCACATCTGCTGCACCTCACTTGCCAATGCCGAGTCAGTCACTTCATCGGTTTTTATCTGGCGTCCCGTGTTCAGGACATAACACACCTCAGAGGCGTGACAGGCCCCATAATAAGTGCCCTGTGGGCTGGTCTGCAGTTTTTGGCGCCAAAGATACATGTAGGTGTTGCCACCTGATTGAGCATGTCGCTTTGCCATCTCAATTGCAGGGCCGCGGAACATCAAGTCATTCAAGAACGCTTGCGCCGTCTGGGGCCCTTCCATGTGTTCATCCTGGTCACGGAAATACTTGAAATAACTGTTGGCACTATTGCTCTCGGCACTGTCGAGCGACATCATGATGTAACGGCACCACAGTTCAGCGGCAAGATCAAACTTGCGCTCGCCGCCCATGGCGTCAATCCAATATCGGACCTCGTCGGCATTGGAGCCGATGAGCATATCGATAGTTGAGTTGAAGCCATCGAAACGGCTGTAGGGGTTCTCGGGGATGAGGTCACCGTCGCGCTCGGGGAAACGGAAGAACTTGCCCACCTCGTCGTTGAGAGCGATTATCTCGTCGGTGGATAGCGCCTTCAACTCGGCCACCGTCTTGGCTCCCGTTGCATCGAGCACGCGTCTGGTCAACGACTGGCAGTCCTCACGGCTGCTGGTAAAGGCCACGCTGCCGCTCTGCATGATAGCACGTTTGAACAGGCCTTGTGCTTCATCAATACTGGCCAAGATCGACACGCTACCGGCTCCGGCCGAATGGCCAACGATGGTCACATTATCAGGGTCACCGCCAAAGGCCGCGATGTTCCTTTTCACCCATCGCAAAGCCTCGACCTGGTCAAGAATTCCCAGGTTGCCGCTGTGTGCATAAGCCTTGCCGTCGGGCAACGAGGAAAGGTCGAGGAAACCCATCAGACCCAGACGGTAGTTCACCGACACGAAGACCACTTCGGGATGAGCCTTCACAAACGCGTCACCCCAATCGCGAGGATTCACAGAGCCGTTGCACACATAGGAGCCGCCATGAATCCACACCATCACCGGGCGGCTGGCACTGCGCATGCCGTCGGCTGCAGTCCACACGTTGAGCGTCAGGCAGTCCTCGCCTTGCTGATAGAGTGAGGCGGCATTGCCTTGTGAACGCTCCTGGATGGCGCTGTGCCCAAAATAGAATGCTTCGCGAACCAATCGGCTGTCGGGCTCGGGCTGTGCTACGCGCCATCGGCGGTCTCCGGTGGGTTGTAAGGCGTAGGGGATGCCCTTGAAAACCAGTAGGCTGTCCTCCCGCTGCCCTACAAAAATACCATTGTTGGCTTTAACGGCCAAATCGTGGTTATAATTGCCCTCAATAACCTTGTTCTCGCCATAAAGCGCTTTCATCTCCTGCTCGATCGATGATGGTTCGGTATCGTCGGGAGCCTGCTTTTGTGAACTGCATGAAACTGTCAGCAGGAACAATAAAAACAAGAGAGGCAAAGCATGCAGGTGCCTTGCTGTTATCTGCCTGGTTAGCTGTAATAAATTCATAATATATATCAAGAATCTTGTGGTTAAGCTCACAAAATTACTAAATAATCTGCAAATTAACGCTATCAAGCAAGCATTAGTCACCGATATTTAGTCTTATTTGAATCAATTTTGAAGAAAAATTCAGGAAAGTGTTTGCCAGTATTAAAGTTTTGTGTAACTTTGCACCGCTTTTTAGCGCAAATTTTTATTAATCAACTTATTTTTAGCGATTTATGAACAAGTACGAAACCGTTTTCATTTTGACTCCCGTTTTGTCTGATGATCAGATGAAGGAAACGGTAGAGAAGTTCAAGAAGGTGCTCACCGACGAGGGTTGCACCATCGAGAACGAAGAAAACTGGGGATTGCGCAAGCTCGCATATCCCATCGAGAACAAGAACACTGGTTTTTACACCTTGATTGAGTTTGAGGGTGAGCCCACCGTTGTGGCAAAGCTCGAGACTGCTTTCCGTCGCGATGAGAAAGTCATCCGTTTCCTCACCTTCCGCCTGGACAAGTACGCCGCTGAGTACGCTGTTAAGCGTCGCGCCGTTCGCAAGGCTAAGCTCGAGGAGCGTGCCGCACAGGAAGCCGCCGCTAAGGAGGCTGCTGCCCGCGTTGCCGAAGCCCCCGCAGTAGAAGAAGCCCCCGCAGAGGCTGCTCCCGCTGCTCAAGAACCTGCCGCTGAGGCATGAGAAGAAACCAAAGAGTAAAACTTAATTAAGGAGAAAAAACAATGGCACAAGAACAACAAAGGCCCTACAACCAGGGTGAAATCCGTTATCTCACTCCCCTGTCGGTTGACACGCGCAAGAAAAAATATTGTCGTTTCAAACGCAGCGGTATCAAGTACATCGACTACAAGGATCCCGAATTCTTGAAGAAGTTCCTCAATGAGCAAGGCAAGATTTTGCCCCGTCGCATCACCGGTACCTCGCTCAAGTTCCAGCGCCGTGTGGCCAAGGCCGTTAAGCGCGCCCGCCATCTGGCATTGCTGCCCTATGTGACCGACTTGATGAATTAAACAACACGATTACAGTTAAGGAGGAATACAATTATGAAGATTATATTGAAAGAAGATATCGTCAATCTTGGTTACAAGAACGACGTTGTGGAAGTGAAGAACGGTTATGGCCGCAACTATCTCATCCCCGCTGGTAAGGCTGTTTTGGCTACCCCCAGCGCACTCAAGGTGCATGCCGAGAACATGCGCCAGCAGGCTCACAAGATTGCCAAGGTAAAGGCTGATGCCGAGGAAGCCGCAAAGGCATTTGAGGGCGTTTCGCTGACCATCCCCGTTAAGGTTAGCCCCACCGGAACTATCTACGGTTCAGTTGGTGCTCAGCAGATTCATGAGGCATTGCTCGCCGCAGGTCACAATGTTGACCGCAAGATCGTGAGCGTTCATGAGTCAGTTAAGGTTCCTGGCAAGTACACTGCTATCGTGCGCCTGCACAAGGAAGTAGCTGTTGAGATCCCCTTCGAGGTGATTGCCGAGAACGCTGAGGAAATCGCTGCCGAGCGTGCTGCACGCAAGGCTGAGGAGGCTGCTCATCAGGCTGCCCTCGCTGCCGCTAAGGCTGCTGAGGAAGGCGCCGAGGAAGCTACCGAAGAGGAAGCTGCTCCCGAGGCTCCTGCCGCCGAGTAATAAAACAACAAGATAATGTTGAAGGCACCGGTCTCCTCCACAAGGCCGGTGCCTTTTTCGTTAGCACCTCTCTACCAACCACTAAACTCTAAACTATCAATAATTATGACCAAGCACATTGTAATGTTTAAATTGCAGGGCAGTGATGAAGAGCGCCGTGAGGTCGCCACACGTTTCAAGGCAGCCCTTGATGCTCTGCCTGATCAGATTGATGTGTTGCAGAGCATTGAGGTGGCACTCAACGAGAATGCCGCCGAGGACTGGGACATCGTTCTCACTGCCGTAGTGCCCACAATGAAGGATGTGGGAACCTATGCCAAGCATCCTGCTCATGTTGCCGCTGCTGCCATTATCAGGGACGTGAAGCAAGCGCGCGCCTGCGTGGACTACAACATGTAACCTGCGACTAGGTAGAGGCTTGCGCCTCAGCTGCAGTGCGGGAAATCTCGCCGTGGTGCTGCAAGCCCACGGTGAATTGAATAGCTACAAAAAAGAGGGTGTTTTGAAACACCCTCTTTTTTGTAGTAACACGGTCAATTGATTACCAGGTCTTAGCCAGCAGGTAGTCGATCAGAGCCGAAACGTCAGCGATGGTAATGTTCTGATCTTGGTTGCAGTCTGCATTGTCCATGTTAATGCTGGTAGGATCCTTGCTGAGCAGATAGTCGATCAGAGCCGAAACGTCAGCGATTGAAACAGTACCGTCGTTATTAGCGTCACCACGAATAACTTCAGCAGCAACAGCCTCAATTACCAATGTCATATTGTCAACACTCAGAGTAAGGTTCCACTTGCCAGCCCCAATCTGGAATGCTATGGGGTCATTAGCGTAAGCGAGGGCCAGCTCATTGCCAAGCTGCTCTTCAGTTACCAGGGTCGGAACAGTAGCACCGAAGCGGTCAGTACCATTGTTAATCTCGTCCCAGCCACCGTTCTCCCAATCGTTCTCAGCGAGCTTCTTGGTGAAGCTGAAGTAGCTGTAGCCTTCATTCTCACCGGTGGTGGTGATAGTGGCGGTGTAGATGCCGTCACCCTTGGTCATCTGGACACCAATGTTGGGGAACCAGCCACCATTATCGTTAACCTCACCCAGGATGTAAACCTCGCCATCATAGTGCACGGGATCGATACCACCCTTCTTGGTCAGCTTCACATAGTCACTGCTCAAGCTAACCTCTACGTCATAGATACCGGGAAGAACCTTAAAAGCAAAGCTGGTGCCCCATTCATTGAGCACGGCGTTCACGCCATCCTCTACGATGGTGCCATTCTCCATAGCGCCACGACGATATTCGTTAATGGCCCAGTCGTTCTCGTCAGCACCAAGTTTGGAGGTGAAGCTGAACCATGCGTAACCGTCACCGCTGTCGGTAAAGGTAGCGTCGGTCAGGGTGTAAACATCCTCATCGATGGTAGCCATCTCGATACCGGTTGAGGGATTCCAGTTGTTGCCGTTCACCTGACCCAGGATGAAGAGGTCACCAGTGATGGGATCAACAACGGGACCATCTTGAACCTTCTCGGCAATGAGATCAACAACCTCGTTCTCCAGGTCGAAGGTGAACGTCAGGTTGTAGGTGCCGCTCTCGTTGAAGGTGTAAGTCTTGTCATCTCCACCAGGAGTTTCACCCCAGTTGGTGCCCCATGAGTGGTTGCGGACAACTTTGTAAGCCAAGGTGAAGCCAGCAGAAATGGCGATGTCATTCTTGACGAGCTTGTAGAGACCATCGGTAGTGTCCAAGGTCATGTCGTTAGCAGCTTCGCCGGGAGCCCAAGCGGTACCGAAGATGTCGGCACTGTTACCTGCAACAGTGTAGGTGTACTCAGTAACGGGTTCTACATAGCCTGCAACTTTTGCCTTCATCGTGGTGGGGTTGAAAGTAAAAGTGTACTTCTCGCCTACAGTGCCCGAGAACTTGAATGATTTGCCAGAGTTGCCAGCAACGGGAGTAAACTCAGTGTTGGCATAAACTTCCAAATCGTTACTGGGGTTACCGCAGTCGTAGCGAACAGCGTTTACATCGTCCCAAGAGCCAATAGTATCGGCGAAGATGAACCAGATGTCGGCTTCAACAAAGGTGGCGTCCAAGGTGTAGGTGCCATCCTCCTGCAAAGTCATTTCAACACCTTGTGAAGGATCCCAATTACCAAAGGGATTGTTACCAATGATGTACATTGCGGCGTTAGCATTCATGCTAACCAAAGCAATCAACATTGAGAATAAAAACGTTAATTTCTTCATGATTTGTGAAAATAATAAGTTAAACAAAAATTGGTTTGTTCTGATACCTGAAACATTTAATTAAAAATGTGTTTCAAAATTACTCAATATTCTACAAACACATTAATTATTAGGCACTTTTTTTACAAAAAAGAGCGCAATCGTTTGCATGATTTGCGGCTGTCGGTTAATTAAAATGAATAGGTCTGCATGAACTCTATTGAAGCTCCGCAACAAGTTGATTAAATGAAAAAAAAGAATCAGGCAGGGGATCCTATCAACTCAAAGGGAAGAGCCTGGGTAATGCAAACTTGAGAGAATTTACCGACAGTGAGCGGCTTTTCTTTGGTGATGAGTACCTCTGGATCCACTTCGGGGCTATCCCACTGGGTTCGTCCAATGTAGTATTCCTCTTCCTCGCGGTCAATGATGACGCTCAAGGTTTGCCCCACTTTCTGCTCTTGAATGTCAAGCGAGATGTCTTCCTGCAAGGCCATGAGCTGTTGCAGGCGGTCTTGTTTGACCTCGTCAGGGATTTCATCGTTCAGGTTCTGGGCGGCCCATGTGCCAGCCTCTTCACTGTAGGCAAAGGCTCCCATACGTTCGAAACGGGCTTCGCGCACAAAATCCATCAGTTCATCAAACTCCTTTTCTCCTTCACCAGGGAAGCCAACCATCAACGTTGTGCGGATGTGGATGCCAGGCACCTCGCGGCGCAGACGTGCCAGCAGATCAAGTGTCTCTTGCCGGCTGATGTGGCGGCGCATGTTGGTCAGCACCTTGTCGCTGATGTGCTGTAAGGCGATGTCCAGATAGTTGCACACGTTGTCACGGTTGGCCATCACAGGTAAGATGTCGTAGGGGAATTGGGTGGGGTAGGCATAGTGCAGACGAATCCATTCCACCCCGTCGATGTCGGCCATGCGGTCAACGAGTTCAGGCAGCATCATGCGCCCCTCGAGGTCTATGCCGTAGGATGACAGGTCCTGGGCAATGACATTGAATTCCTTCACACCGCTATCGGCAAGGCGCCGCACTTCGTCGAGCAACTGTTGCATGGGCACCGATGTGTGGCGACCTGTGATGAGAGGAATGGCGCAGAATGCGCAGAAGCGGTTGCAGCCCTCTGAGATTTTGAGATAGCAATAATGGCTTGGTGTAGTTAGGCAACGCTCATGGGCAAAGTCATCACGGTAAGCGTGCCCCAGGTCGCTAAGCATGCCTTTCCAGTCAAATTTGCCATAGAAGCGGTCTACCTCGGGCAGGGCATCGATAAGGTCGGCCCGAAATCGTTCAGACAGGCAACCCATGACAAACAGGTTGCGGATTTTCCCCTGTTGCTTGGCTTCGCCCAGTTGCAGAATGGTATCGATGGATTCCTGCTGGGCATCGGCAATAAAGCCGCAGGTGTTTACCACCACAGTCTCGCCGTCAACGCGGTGTGGATTGTGCTCGACATGGTAGCCGGCTAGTTGCAACTGGCGCATGAGGTGCTCGCTGTCCACAAGGTTCTTGGAACAGCCCAGCGAGATGATGTCAATCTTGTTTTTCCTCATACGGTAATCTAGACAATCTAGAACACCTAGAACATCTAGTTATTCCTTGTTGACACCAAACAGTGATTTGACAAACTCCTGTTTATTGAAGATTTGCAGGTCGGTCATTTGCTCACCCAGGCCGATGTACTTCACGGGAATTTGGAACTGGTCGCTCACGCCGATGACTACACCGCCCTTGGCAGTGCCATCCAGTTTGGTGATAGCAAGAGCGTTGACTTCGGTCGCTGCCGAGAACTGTTTGGCTTGCTCAAAAGCATTTTGTCCGGTTGAGCCGTCAAGAACGAGCAATACTTCTTGTGGCGCTTCGGGCAGCACCTTGCGCATGGTATTCTTGATTTTTGTCAGCTGGTTCATCAGGCTGACATTGTTGTGGAGACGACCGGCGGTGTCAATAATGACCACGTCGGCATTTTGTGCTACGGCACTCTGCACAGCATCATAGGCCACGGCAGCGGGATCGGTACCCATCTTGTGCTTGATGACGGGAACGCCCACTCGGTTGCCCCAGATTTCCAATTGCTCGTCGGCGGCAGCACGATAGGTGTCGGCGGCGCCCAGCACCACCTTGTTTCCGGCCTGCTTGAACTGGTAAGCGAGTTTGCCGATGGTGGTCGTCTTGCCCACACCGTTCACACCCACGACCATGATGACATAGGGTTTGCTGTTTTCGGGGACGGTGAAGTCTTCGAGCTCGGCATTGTTGTTGTCGGCGAGCATCTGTGAAATTTCATCGCACAGAAGCTCGTTCAGCTCGTTGGTGCCCACATATTTGTCTCGAGCTACACGCTCCTGGAGGCGCTCAATGATTTTAACTGTAGTATCTACACCTACGTCACTGGTGACAAAGACCTCTTCCAGGTTATCCAAAACATCATCGTCAACAGTTGATTTTCCTGCTACGGCATGCTTGATTTTCTCGAACACACCCTGCTTGGTTTTTTCGAGGCCCTTGTCGAGGGTCTCCTTTTTCTCGTGTGAGAAAAGTTTCTTGAACAGTCCCATAATCGGTTGTTTTAATTATTTTGAGTGCAAAGTTACACATTTTATTGCGCTTAGAGGAGACAGGAACCGTTTTTTTTATTTTTGAATATGTCATGAATTGAAATTAGAAAACTTTTCATTAATTTTGCCCCCAGTGATTTAAGGAATTTTTCAAAACAAGAATATGAAAAAGAGATTGATACTTGTCTTGACGGCAATCATTGGTGTTATGATGGCTGCCGATGCCTGCACTTCGGCTATCGTGAGCGGTAAATTGACAGCCAACGGGCGCCCATTGATGTGGAAAAACCGTGATACTAACGATTTGAACAATAGAGTAGAGCGTATCAAAGGGCATGACGGTCTGTTGGAGTTTGTGGCGTTGTTTGATGCTCGTGATTTGCGAGACACGGCGGCATGGATGGGCTTCAATGAGGTGGGCTTTGCCATCATGAACACGGCTTCCTACAACCTGAATGGTAATGATGGCGTGAAAGAAATGGACCGTGAAGGCGAACTCATGCGTTATGCATTGGAACGTTGCAAGACGGTTGATGATTTTGAAGGTTTGTTGAAAAGCTTGCCCAAACCTCTTGGAGTTGAGGCTAACTTTGGCGTCATCGATGCACAAGGCAATGGCGCCTACTTTGAGACAGGTAATTTTAAATATGTGAAATTTGACCTTGCTGATGCGCCTGATGGAATATTGACGCGCACTAACTATTCATATAGCGGTGTGAAGGACAAGGGAATGGGCTATGTCCGCGAGAAAAATGAAAAGACACTACTTGCTCCTCATGTCGCATTCCAGGATATCACCCCGGCTGTGTTTACCGAGGAGTTGTCCCGCACTTTCTACAATTCCCTGATAGGTAAGGACTATACGCGCAGCGGAGATACTTGGATTGTTGATCAGGACTTTATTCCTCGCCGCATTTCCAGTGCCAGCGTAGTCATTGAAGGCATCTTGCCTGGCGAGAATCCTCGTCTGACGACGATGTGGATAGCCTTGGGATATCCTCCCTGTGCCGAGGTGTTTCCCGTCTGGGTTGGTGACGATGGCGTCCCGGTTGAATTGACGGGAACAACGGCCGATAACCACTCGGTGCAGTGCGATAAGGTCAACAAGCGCAAGGCTGAGGTGTTCCCGGTCGAACGTGGCAATGGCAAGCAGTATTTGAATTTATCCAAACTCTATAATAATGAGGGGACTGGCTACTGTCAAGTTCTTACATTGAAAAACCGTCAAGCCTACAAGCGGGGTTATGAGGAAATCGCACGTCGCCGCGCCTTGTATAGCAAACACAAAAAACGTTAGCCTGGCGATCGAGTTTTCTGGATTGGGCGGTCAATGCTGCGTGAGCGGCTTCGGTCAAGGACGAACAAGATGATGGTGATTGAGAATTGCAGTGTGACGTCTGACTCCTATATACGTCACTTGGGAATGCTTTTCTTGGCGGACTATTGGTTTTTTATGGTCGCGCCTGTAGCCTTGTGCGCTGTGCTTGCAATTTGGATAGACGTGCGCTTCATCATTGTTGCGATGATGTTGTTGCTGATGGTGATTCCCATGTTGCTGGCACTGCTTTACTTTTATTATGGTTTGTCACCTGAGGCCAGGTGGTCCATCATGGAAAAGGAAGCGAAAATAGGCAGCCAGGGCCTTGAATTGTCGTTTGCCGATGAGCGGATGAAAAAACACGTCATCCGATGGGATGACGTGCGTTATGTAATAGAAAAGGATGATGTCTTAATGTTGATGCTCAACGGCAGGCGATATACATGCCTGATGTTGCCGGCTTTAGCTGTAAATCCAGATGTCGCGCAAGCGCTCCGGCAATTTGTTTCTCAAGCCCATTAGTGCGTTATAGTCATCGCTGCGGGCGATATATACACACGTCAGTCCGTTGTGGCTCAGCATTTTCATGTAAGGCACAAGATCGCTGTATTTTTTCTTGAAAGCATCAATCTCATGCTGGTTGCGCAGGGTTGCGATGACCATGTAGTATTTTCCAGACTGGTTGCCTATTCCGTGGAATGTGGTGTTGGATTCTACCATCTCGATTTCCTGTGAGGCAACTCCGTCTTGAACCGTGATGCCACTCAGCTTTTGGGATTGAGGTGCAGTTATCTCAGGGGCTATGCTCGCATAATCATGCCCTTCTCGATTGGTAAGAACGGGAGTCGAGAGCATGATGCTCAAGCCTATCAGTACGGCGATTGACGCGGCGATGCGAGTAGCTTTGCGAGTGAAGATGTTGCGGCCGTTAAGCACATTACCTGTTGGCTTATGCACCTCAGCATCCTGCTCAAGGCACTCTACTGTCTGGATTTTCAAGTCGGCCAAGCCAAAGTAAATGTCACATGAATTGTCATTGGCAAACGGTACGAATTCACCAGATTTTCTGGTACGGCTGAAATAACCTAACCTTCCCATCGATACTTCGGCTCCCTTCGCTAGCTGTTGACGGAAAGAAACAACAGCTTCTTCAATGGTGCGCATGGCTTCTTCATAACTCATGCCTTCACGGCGCATCACAGAGTTGACCAAGAGCCCGTCATTATGGGTTAGGCTGGAATTAAAGCCGACAGAGCGTAGAGGTCGCCGCATCGACAATTCTTCTTGATAATAATGTGCAGGACTGTTGTTGGCAATGAATGCTCCCCAGCCGGGAACAACCACACAATCATGGCACGTTATCAGGTATTCTATATGTTCGATAATTGAAAACATCATACAAAGGTACTCATTTTAATCCCAGTGGCAAAAAAATGAGGAGAAAAAGTTATTAACAACAGTTTTTTGCAGAGTTTGTCATCCGAAAATCTGCCGATATGCCTCGGCCTTCTTTTCCAACGCCAGGGGATAGGCTCTTGACGTTGATGGCATTCGCCACAGGGTGATTCCATGGGTGCCTACTTGGCATGAAACAGGTTGACCAATAGGAGGTATGTCAACAGAGGCTTGAGCGGCAATTACACTGGTTGCCTTCTCGCCAGTGGTAATGATTGTGGTGATGGTGGGATGAGTGTCGAGCAGAGCAGCCAAATCAATAGGCTCGACAATCTCAAGGAACTTGTCGCTGGCGTTATCTTTGAGCCGGCGCACGGCCATGCCGGTGTCCCACAGAGCAATGCCCTCACGCTCGAGCAGGCACTTGATGGCCTCCAGGTCAAATCGTTGCTGCTCTCTGTCCCACAATGCGTCACGGTTGCCCATGAAAATGATGCCCATGACGCGCCAGAAGTCGTTGGTGCGGTTCGGGTAGAAGAAATTCATCGACCAACGTATGGGCTTTGGTGGGAATGTTCCAAGAAAGAGATACCTGGCGCGGTCGGGGATGAACGGGGGCCACGGATGCCGCTCTATTTCTCGTTGTTCATGATTCATAACTGCAAAGAAAGCGAAAAAAATTGCTATGGCGAGGTGTTTTTGCCGAAAAAAATAATGATTGTTTTGTTTTTTCATTAATTTTGCAAATCAGAATACAAATCAATCAAATATCAAGAACATGAAATTACATCATCTTTTTACAATTTGCTTAGCCGCATTGTTCCTTGTGGCATGTAAACCCGAGAAGGATATTACTTACATGACCAATATCGACAGCATCCCGTCTGCGGCTCTTACTGCGGCCACCACACAGGCTGGTGACTTCACCATTAAACCTGGCGATCTGCTTCAGATTAATGTCGCTTCTACTAACTCTGATGCTGTGAAGCCGTTTAATAAGATTCAGTATGTGCCGACTTTGGGAACTAGTTCTTATTTTAGCATGGGAGACCAGTCGGTGGTGTATTATCTTGTCGATGATGACGGTAATATCGATTTCCCGGTTATCGGGAGAATTCATGTTGTGAACATGACAAAGCGAGGTGTTCAAGAATACATTGCATCATTGATTTATCCGCGCTACTTGACTGAGAAGCCTGAAGTGGAATGTCGTATTCAGAATTTCCGTGTGTTCTGCATAGGCGAGTTCAATCACCCTGGAGTGATTGCAGCTTCCAACGGTCGATTGAACTTAATTGAGGCTATTGCTCAGTCTGGTGATCTGACTCTTCAAGGAGAGCGTGATAACATTATGCTCATTAGGACCGACCCTTCAGGCAGTCGTTATGTGAAACGCATTAACCTCAATGATGCTAACTTCATGACCATGCCTGAGTTTGAGCTACAACAGAATGACATTTTATATGTCTCTCCTAACAAGTATAAAAAACGTAGTGTTTGGCAAGTGCCTCCCATGTTAACCTTTGGCGTTTCCATGTTGGGAACTGCTATGTCACTCATTACCTTTATCACAGTAATGGCAAACAAATAAAGACAGTCGTTAATAAGATATCAAGCGGCTCACCCATGTTTTGGGTGGGCCGTTTTTTGCAAAACTGACAAAATGTCAGTTGCCGGTCGTTGGCATAAGTGTTGAATAGAATGAAATGACTGTTGGTCACAGAAATTTGAATGAAAGGAGAAACGATATATGAACTTTAACAATTTTACAATCAAAGCACAAGAAATTGTACAACAGGCGGTTAGGTTAACGCAGAATGGCGGTCATCAGGCTGTTGAACCTGAGCATCTGCTTAAGGCTCTGTTGACCGAAGGCGATTCAGTTGTGAAGTATATCTTCCAGAAGTTGGACGTTAACCCCATTAATGTTGAACGCCCTTTGGATGTTGCTATGCAAAAGCTCCCGCATGTCAGCGGGGGTGAACCTTACTTGAGTAACGATGCAAGTAAGGTACTTGAAAAAGCAAATACCATTGCTGGCAAGTATGGCGACCAGTATGTAACTGTCGAAGCATTGCTGCAGGCACTGTTTGAGGTGAAATCCGCGGCATCGACCATCTTGAAAGATGCAGGTGTTACTGGTGAAGAACTCAAGGCTGCCATTGATGAACTGCGAAAAGGGAAAACAGCGACTTCGCAGAGCGCTGAGGAACAGTACAATGCCTTGAACAAGTATGCTGTTAACTTGAATGAACGTGCCCGTCAAGGCAAACTTGACCCGGTTATCGGTAGGGATGATGAAATCAGACGTGTACTGCAGATTCTTAGCCGTCGTACAAAGAACAATCCCATCCTCATTGGTGAGCCGGGTACTGGTAAGACGGCCATTGTCGAGGGACTGGCACAGCGCATCGTGCGAGGTGATGTGCCCGAGAACCTGAAGATGAAGCAAGTCTATTCGCTTGATATGGGTGCGCTGATTGCCGGTGCCAAGTATCAAGGTGAGTTTGAGGAACGTCTCAAATCGGTTATCAACGAGATTACTCAGGCAGGCGGTGAAATCATCCTGTTCATTGATGAAATCCACACACTGGTCGGTGCAGGAAAGAGTAGCGGCGCTATGGATGCAGCTAACATCCTTAAACCCGCTCTTGCTCGAGGCGATTTGCGTAGTATAGGCGCTACAACACTCGATGAATATCAAAAATACTTTGAGAAGGACAAAGCCCTAGAGCGCCGATTCCAGATTGTCATGGTAGATGAGCCGGACGAGGAGAGTTCCATTGCTATCTTGAGAGGGTTGAAAGAAAAATATGAAAACCATCACAAGGTGCGCATTAAGGATGATGCTATCATTGCAGCTGTGCAACTGAGCCAACGTTATATCAGCGACAGGTTTTTGCCTGATAAAGCCATCGACTTGATTGACGAGGCTGCGGCAAAACTGCGTATTGAGATGGACAGTGTACCTCAAGGACTTGATGAGATTTCCCGCAAGATTTCGCAATTGGAAATTGAGCGTGCTGCAATCAAACGTGACGGAGATGCTGAACGCATCGCTGTCCTTGACAAACAAATCGCAGAGCTCAAGGATCGTGAAAACGACTACAATGCCAAGTGGAAGAGCGAGAAAGAGCTGATCAACAAGATTCAGCAGAACAAAATTGACATCGAGCAACTTAACTTCGAGGCCGAACGTGCAGAGCGGAATGGCGATTATGGTCGCGTGGCCGAGATCCGATATTCTCTGGTTAAACAGAAGGAGGATGAAAACCGTGAGATTCAGGAACGCCTGCGCCAAATGCAGGGTGACAAGGCCCTAATCAAGGAGGAAGTCGATAGCGATGACATTGCCGAGGTCGTTTCCCGTTGGACGGGCATACCTGTGACGAAGATGCTGCAAAGCGAGAAAGAGAAACTGCTCCACCTTGAAGAGGAATTGCACAAGCGCGTGGTCGGCCAAGATGATGCCATCAAGGCAATCAGTGATGCTGTGCGTCGCAGCAGGGCCGGATTGAATGATCCACGTCGTCCCATTGGCTCATTCATCTTCTTGGGAACCACTGGTGTGGGTAAAACCGAGCTTGCTAAAGCGTTGGCGGCTTATATGTTCAACGATGAGAACATGATGACGCGCATCGACATGAGCGAGTATCAGGAGAAGTTCTCAGTAACAAGGCTCATCGGTTCTCCTCCCGGATATGTGGGTTATGACGAGGGCGGTCAGCTGACCGAGGCCGTGAGGCGCAAACCTTACTCGGTTGTCCTCTTTGATGAAATCGAGAAGGCCAATCCTGACGTTTTCAATGTCTTGCTGCAAGTGCTTGATGACGGACGATTGACCGATAACAAGGGCCGAACCGTCAATTTCAAGAACACTATCATCATCATGACCAGCAACCTGGGCTCCAACCTGATTAGGGAACGTTTTGAGCACTTGACCGCTGATAATCGTGATCAGGTCATCAGCAGCACTCGTGATGAAGTGTTGGAGATGCTCAAGAAGGCCATTCGCCCCGAGTTCTTGAACCGTATCGATGAGATTATCATGTTTGCTCCACTCGATGAGCAGCAGATCCGTGAAATCGTCAACATTCAGATTAATGGGGTTAAAAAGATGTTGGAAAAGAACGGAATTACTCTTGAAACAACTGATGCGGCAATTGAATTGCTGAGCCGTGCGGGATATGATCCCGAATTTGGTGCCCGACCTGTTAAGAGGGCCATTCAGAGTCTTGTGCTCAACCAGCTCAGCAAGGATATCATTGCCATGAAGGTGAATCGTGAACATCCCATCATCATTGATGCAATTGACGGTCAGTTGGTCTTCAGGAATTGAGAATTGTGACCATTAAGGCTATGTGTGGTCGGCTTCTGTAATAGAGAGCTGGCCACACTTGTTTTTGTGATTAGCAATGGATTCTTATGGTTAATCCCGATTAAAATATTAATTTTGCCGCAATTAAAGAATTGAACTGATGTGGTAGCTGCAATCCTGGATTTGTACCTGCGACATATTTTAAATTGTATTGGATGTGATGAAAGCGAACAAAATATTGTGTGCCGTTTTATTGGTCGTCGTGGCGATTGTGATGTATCTGATGAATTCCTTCACGCCATTGTTCTGTGACGATTGGCATTACCGTTTTATATATGGTACCCAGATACCTATCCGCAATATTGGTGACATTATCGTCAGCCAGTGGCACCATTATTTTGAGTTCAATAATGGCCGTTTTGTGCCGCACTTCTTTGTGCAGTTGTTTGACGGCATTTTGGGCAAACCTTTGTTCAATGTGTTCAACGCGCTGGCTTTCGCAATGTTCCTGTTTGCCTTAACCAAGATTGTTCCCAATCACAAGGGGCATGAATACAAAATCATGTCAGTATCCTTTGTGCTTGTGTTTCTGCTGATCACGGGATTCAAATATGTCTGCCTCTGGATGAGTGGCTCATGCAATTATCTGTGGATGGCCATCCTGCTCATCTTCTTCCTGCATCTGATGGAAAGGGAGGAATTGCCGGCCAAAACCAACGTTCCGCTCTTGCTCTATGGATTCATATGTGGATGGACCAACGAGGCCATGGTCGTGGGAATAGGTGCCGCCTATTTCCTGTATTTCATTCGCCACAAGAAGCAGATGACCGGACATCGGGTTTATATGTCGATAGGGTTCTGTCTGGGTGCATTGATTCTTGTGCTGTGCCCAGCATCAATAAATCGTTTGTTCACGGCAACTCCTCAGCTCACCACTCCCATGGACCGCTTGGTGAACATGCAGAACCTGCGCATCTTTTATGTGATGTTGCTTTTTGTGGCCTTGAAACTCGTCCTCAGGAAATTGCGATTCAAGCAATGGGTTAAGAAGGAACAGATTCTAGTGACAGCAGTCTTGGTGTCTGTGGTCTTTATCCTTGTGACGGGATATAATCTGCAGCACTCCAGATTTGGCATTGAGTTCTTCTCATTGATGTTGCTCTTGAGAACCATCAATTGGGAAAAGGTGGGCTATACTGTAGTGTCCATTGCCAATGTTGCAACTTTGGCTGTTGCGATTTATGCTTTACCTATTTGCGCCAATTCCTACAAGATTGGCCAGGAAGAACTCTCTCATGTGGCCAAGGGCGAGATGCTGGTTTACACGGCTAATCCTGTCAAATCGACATCATTTTTCCGCCGTTATGTTCTGTACTATTACGGCTATGGTGTGCGTGATGGATTGGACGAAGAGAAGTATTATGGCGATGATGATTGGATTCCCGATTATTACGGCTATCATGGTAAGCTGGTGTACATGTACCCCAAGGCGTTGATCGATGACATAGATGCGAATCCTGGTTTGTATAACGATTTCCGCACGTTTGAGGGCCTGCCTTTCTATGCCATTAGGGTAACTCCCGACCAGGATCTTTGGTATGCCGAACTTTCCTATGAGCCGTCAAAGTTCAATAAATTGCCTTGGCCCTTTAACAGAATTTGCATGAAATACATGAATGACACCGATTGGGACATCTCTGATATCAAGTTCATGGACTACAAGGGAGAACGCTATGCTTTGATTAAACGCCCTCGTCCATTCCTGGACTATCGTCTCAAGGAAATTAAATTAATAGAACACGACTCCGAACAGGAGGCTCAAAATAGTCAGAACTGATGGCCTTTAAATTGTCAAATAAGTGGCTCTGTGCCCTTTTCCTTTTAGTTGTGGGGGTACTGTTGTGGGCATTTAATTGTTTCACTCCTTTGTTTTGTGATGACTGGCATTATGTGTTCAAGTTTGGCACTTCGGATCCCGTCACATCTGTCAAGGACATCATCGTCAGCCAGTGGCACCATTATTTCGGCTTTAATGGCCGCTATATTGTCCATTTTTTTGTACAGTTGTTTGATGGCCTTTTGGGCAAGGGTGTGTTTAATGTGGCCAATGCCTTGGTTTTCGTACTTTTTCTTTATCTCCTGGCATTGAATACATCACGCGACCGGAGCTCTTACTACAAGATTATGTCGGTGGCCTTCCTGCTTGTTTTCCTGTTGATGACGGGATTCAAGTACACCATCCTATGGTTGAGTGGCGCATTTAATTACTTGTGGGTGGGTGCGCTTCTCCTTCTTTTTAATTACCTCCTTGACAAAGACGACCTCCCTAAATGGGCCCATCTGCCGCTTTTTGTATTAGGTGTGTTTTGTGGATGGAGCAACGAGGCCTTGGCCATAGGGCTTGGAGGCGCCTATTTCTTGTATTTCGCTTTTCACAGGAAACATTTAGCCCGTCATCGTGTTTTCATGTTGGCTGGATTCTTCTTGGGAATGCTGTTCCTGGTGTTCTCTCCTGCGGCCATCAATCGTGCTCTGACAGCATCGGCACGGACATTCAGCCTCATGGACCGTTTGGTCAACATGCAGAATTTGAGGCTTTTCTTTGTGCTGATACTGTTACTGTGTTTAATGCTTGCCTTTAGAAAGCTGAAATTCAAGGAGTGGGTGAGGAAAGAACAGGTCTTTATCATGGCAACACTGATTTCGTTTGCCTTCATTATTTTTACCGGCTTTTTCTATAGCCATTCGCGTTATGGCATTGAATTGTTCTCGCTGGTCTTGATTCTGCGCATGATAGACTGGGAGCGTGTCGGCTGTCTTTATGTCACTGTGGCCAATGTCTTGGTGCTTGCCTTTGCGGTCTATGCCGTGACTGTGAGTGCTCACTGCTATAAAGTGGCTCAGGAAGAATTGGCGCATGTCGCTGCTGGTGATGCTGTCATTCCCACCACCGATTATATTTCCACGTCATCTTATTTGAGGCGATTTGTGCTTGATTATCAGGGTTTAGGAATGAAAAACGGCATCGATGAGATAAAATACTATGGCGACGATGATTGGGTGCCGAACTATTATGGTTTTGAGAACCGGTTTGTGTGCTTCTTGCCAAAGGTTTTCATTGATGACACACGGCGCAACCCTGAAGCCTATCAACAGTTCCACACGACCAAAGACGTACCTTTCTATGCCATGAGATTAAATCCAGGGCAAACAGGCTGGCAGGCCGAATTTATTTACAAACCCTCAAAGACCGATTCTTATCCCTGGCCATTGAATCGGTTGCTGGCAAAGATCAAGGACGAAGTGGGCAACGAAGTGTTGCCGGTCCAGTATGTGACGGTGAATGGCGAACGCTATGTGCTGGTTCTCAAGAAAAGACCATCGCAAGACAATCGCATTGAGGAAATTAAGCTGATTGATTATCCCGAGTGGTCCAAGCCCGCAGTGATATCAGAACCCAAGGAATTCTGGAGTCATTTCCTCTAATGGGAGACCATGCAGGTCTTTCTCGCTCAAGAGCATCTCATCACGGGGAATCTGCCAATCAATGCCTAGGGCGGGTTCGTCAAATTTCAATGTGGCCTCACTCTGCGGAACATAGGGGTTATTCACCTTGTATTGGAACTGGGCTACATCACTCAGTACTGCAAAGCCATGAGCGAACCCTTTGGGAATAAACAATTGCCTGCCTGATTCAGCATCAAGTATCACGGCAATGTGCTTGCCCCAAGTGGGACTGCCTTGTCTAAGATCAACGGCAACGTCAAGTACTGATCCGCAGGATACCCTCACCAGTTTTGCCTGACTCCATTCACCCCGTTGGAAGTGCAGCCCTCGCAGTACACCTTTTGAAGAGAACGACTCGTTGTCCTGAATGAAGTCTATATGTCCCACATGCTGGTCAAAGTCGGCTTGCTTGAATACCTCACTGAAGTATCCTCTTTGGTCTCCATGTTTCACGGGCTCAATGACCCAGACACCTTTAATATCCTGCTCAATGAAATTCATGACTTTAATAAAAGTTGATAATCGACCTGCAAAGTTAGCTATTTTTGGTTAGGATAGCAACGCATTTCGAGAAAAACGACTACCTTTGCCGTGAACAAAAAAGAGACTCAATGAAAAAGACAACACTCAATGTCATTTTATTTGACGATAATGAGTTGCGCAAGCACCTGATGCCGTTCACCTATACGCGTCCTACAGCATTATTGCGCATAGGCATTACTACCATAGCCGAGAAGTGGCAGGCCATGCTTGGCGAAGCAACCTATAGCTATCTCACTGTCAGGTATCTGAAGAAGAAATTCCCGCTTCATGTGCGCCGCACGACCAATTTGCTGGTTGCCGGGCATGTGATACCCACTCCCGCACTTGCCAAGCAGGTGCTGTCGCTGGAGCCTGGAGAGGCCTTAATGTCGGGAGAGGAGCTGATAGCGTTCAACGGCAGCGCCCATGACTTCGACGCGCGGCACTACACGCGTGTGATCTATCCTAAAAAAAAGCCTCTTATCATACGGCATTTGTATGACATCTTTGAGTTCAACAAAGAAGTCTTGATACAAGATTTTGACCGTCTGACAGCAGGTCGGGAGTCTCAACCCTTGTCCGCAACAAATACTGTTATTGGCGACACCTCGCGCATCTTTATCGAGGAAGGCGCTTATGTCGAGGGAGCCATGCTCAATACCCACGACGGCCCCATCTACATCGGCAAGGATGTCGAGGTGATGGAGGGCGCCTGCATTCGCGGCGCTTTTGCTGCTTGCCATGATGCCAAGGTGCGCATCGGTGCCAAGGTCTATGGTGCAACGACTTTGGGTCCGCATTGCAAAATTGGTGGCGAGGTCGAGAACAGCGTATTCATCGGTTACAGCAACAAGGCTCATGAGGGCTTTCTGGGTGATGCCGTCATTGGCGAGTGGTGCAACATCGGCGGCGGTACTACAGCAAGCAATCTGAAGAATGATTATGGCGAAATCAAGCTCTGGAACTATGCCAGTAAGCGTTTTGAGCGCACTGGGCTGCAGTTCTGCGGCTTGTTTATGGGCGACCACAGCAAGATTGGCGTCAACGGTATGATCAACACAGCCACAGTCTTGGGCGTCGGCGTCAACATTCATGGCGCGGGCTTTCCCCGCAATTTTGTCGCCTCATTCCAGGAGGGCAGCTCAGCAGCCGGTTTCAAGGATGTGCCCATCGAGACATTCTACACCATTGCCGAACGTGTGATGGCACGCCGCAACATCACGTTGACCGATGTGGACCGTGATATATATAAGGCTATCTATAATATCCGCGATAAGTATAAGTGATCTCTTGATTACCCGCCGATAATGATGCTGATAACAGCATTGATATCAGCGATATTCACCTCTTCATCACCATTTACGTCACATTTGGGGTTATTGCTGTAACCCTGGATGAAGTCGATGACGGCATTCACGTCAGCAATATTGACCTCACCGTCGCCGTTCACATCACCCCACAGTTCCTCATTCGAGCGACCGTACACGGTGATATCGTCGATGTTGACGCGCGCGCCCGAGGTTTGTACGATGCGGAAGCGCACGTTACCCTCCATTGGAATATCCATGATGACGTATTGCAAGCGGCCTCTAGTGAAGGTGATATCGCCCAGTTCGTTCCAAGAAGTGCCTTGGTTAGTGCTGTAATCAACCCTCAAATTTGCGTCGGCATCGTTACCGAAGCATGCAGCCCAGAAGGCAATGGCACTCGTGCCGCCCTCAACATCCTCGGTCATAGTGATGGAACTGCTGCTGGTCTTGCCAAGTCGGCAGGAAAGTTCGCCAAAGCTCAGGTTGTCATTCCAAATTCCTGCATTGACGAAGTCCCAAGTGAAGGCATTGCCAATGACCATATCGGTCCAGTAGCCACCAGTTGTGCAGCCTTCCCAGTCCTCAACAATGCTGTCGCCCAATGCTACGGGAGGATCGGGGACATCTGGTTCAGTGGCAGTCGCAAAGACCTTGAACGAGGTGGATGCCTCACTGCTGCTCAAGGTCATTTCGTTATAGAATGTGCCTTTGCTGCTGGGATTGAACCTGACAATCAACATCGTACCGCTGTTCACATCGCTGGCAGCGAAGGTGTCGTCATTGACCCAGAAATTGACACTATCGCTGATTGTCAGTGTGAGATCCTCGGTCAAGTTCTTGCCCTCAAGATAAATCATATACTCTATTTGGGCATCAACTGTGCAAGTACCCATATCAAATGCCAAACCATTTTGTGGCGCAGTGATCTGGGGTTGGGGATCTTCGTCACCCCATGCCTCTCCTTGCTTGTTGCCCCAGATGTACTCGGCAAGTTCGGGATGGTCAATAAAGGGGTTACGGTTGCCTTGAATGCCATAGACTGCCTCGTTGCGCTTGATTTCCTTTTCGCTCACAGGATCCAGTCGTGTCCATTCCATCAGCATGTTGATGGTCCACGTCGAGAAGGCTTTATAGCCGTTTCTGGCGTAGTCAAGTTGAGGGCTCCCGGGCCAGTTGGGCAACTCGTTCTTGTAACATGTTACCATATAGAAGTAGCTGCGAGCCAAGTCGCCCTTGTATTCATCGTCGGGTTCAAATACAACTCCTGAATAGCCTGGATAGGTGCTGTTGCCCAATTTGCCTTTGGCAACATAGCTGCCATAGGTGAGGCGGGTACCGCCTTCACATACACCATAAGGGTTATTGCCGCGCTGGCTGTTAACCCTGATGTCGGTGGGGTAGATGTGGAACACGTCGGTGTTCATCGGGGACACCTCGCCGCCAAACCAGCTCCTGGGAAAACTGTGCTCACGGTTATAGCCCTCACCCACATGTGAGGCCGACGAGCCGTTGTCGCTGGTCCTGTAGCGGCAGTTGCTGTAGATGTCGATGATGTAGCCCTCGTCATCGGTGTCGGCGATAGCAAAAGCTCTCAACAGACCGCTTGTGTATGAGACTTCGGTGTGATTGCGGATGATGTTCTTTAAAGCGGTCATCAGGGCCTCGCCTTGCTTTCCCTTTGCATTGTCATAGTAGTCTGAGGGAGCAGCGGCTAGTGCGGTCATGGTAGTGAACATGGTCACTGCCAACATAATAATGAATCGGATAGGCTTGTTCATGGCCGAAATTGTTTTGAAAAAATGGGTTATTTTTTGCTTTTGGTGTTGCGCGAAGGCTTGGCGGCAGGTTTACTTTCCTTGCTGTCCTTGGCGGCTTGTTGCTTGCGCACCTGGCCGGCCAGTTGGCCACAGGCGGCAGCAATGTCTTCGCCACGGCTGCGGCGGATGGTACACGTCACGCCCTTACTGTTGAGGTAGTCGCGGAAGTAGGTCATCCTCTCGTCGCTGCTCGTGCGCAATTTCTCGATGCCGGGGATGGGGTGGAAGCGAATAAGGTTCACGCGCACATGCTCGTTGGGCAAAAGCTCACGCAATTTCTCGGCATGCTGGATGTCGTCGTTGAACCACTGCCAGCAGATGTATTCCACCGACAGGCGGCGCTGGTGGGCAAAGTCATAGTTGCTCAGCACATCCATTACCCGGTCGATGGGCGAGATGCGCTCAATCGGCATCATCGACGAACGCTCCTCTTGTACAGCATTGTGGACGCTCACGGCGATGTGGACACTCGTCTGCTCGCACAAAATCTTCAGTTCGGGCAGCTTACCCACTGTGGAAACAGTGACGCGCTTGGGACTCCAGGCCAGGCCCCAAGGCTCGGTCAGGATAGCAATGACTCGCATCACCTCGTCTAGGTTGTCAAGTGGCTCACCCATGCCCATGAATACGACATTGGTCAGCTTGTCGCTGTCGGGGACGCTCAGCACCTGGTTGATTATCTGGTTAGAGGTGAGGTTGCCGTGGAAGCCCTGTTTGCCAGTCATACAGAAGTAGCAGTTCATCCTGCACCCCTTTTGTGACGAGATGCACAGCGTGGCGCGGTCATCCTCGGGAATATATACCGATTCGATGGCTTGTTTGCTTCCAACATCAAACAGGTACTTTACCGTGCCATCCTCACTTGCCATCGCTTGGCTGGGTGGATAAAGGCCAACGCAGTAACGGCTTGCCAGCAGTTCGCGGTTGGCTTTAGAGATGTTCTGCATCAGCTCAAAGTCGTTCACGCGCTTCTGATAAATCCACTGTGCCAACTGTTTAGCTACAAAACGCGGCATTCCCAGTGCTGTGACTGCATCCTGCATCTCCTCGAGTGTCATGCCAGCCAGCGGCTGCAATATCTTGTCGTTGCTCATGTCTCTATAAGATTAAATGTTTGTTCAATCTGCAAAGTTAGTGAAAATAGTTAATAGTGAATCGTTTTTTTTTAATTCAATACAAGAGAAATGATAGCAAATTGTGATGTGCCCCAAAAACTGCTAATGTTTTAACAGACAAAATTGGGCTATGGGTCGACGGGTTGGCCTAGCATTTGTTTCAGGTGCGTCTCGAGGATGTGGAAGCCTGAGGCGACCATGCCACCGTGCCCGTGGCCGTCAAGCTCGTAGAGGTAGGTGTGCTGGTGTCCGGCGAGTTTCATCATGCGGGCCAGGTACTGGTTCTCGTCGTAACGGCCGTAGAGTTCCAGTTCCCGATCGCCGCAGATGAGCACCAGCGGGGGACAGTCGCCGCGCACCCAGTAGAGTGGGGCATACTCGTCGATGGTGGGCTGCAGGGGCGGTATGCCCTGCATCTTGCGCACGTTGTAGTGGGTGATAGCCTGGCCGCTGAAAGGGGCATACATCATCACGTCGTTGGCATCGATACCGTAGGCTGCCAGCCATTTTTTGTCTAGGCAAAGCATCATCGAGAGGTAGCCGCCTGCCGAGTGGCCGGTCACGACAATCTTGCGCGGGTCGCCACCATACTCGGCGATGTGCCTGAAGGCCCATGCCACCGCCTCGGCGGCATCATCGAGCGTTTCCCTGACTGACACCCGTGGCAACAGCCTGTAATTAACGCCGACCACCACGATATCCTTCTCGTGCAGTTGTGCCGGAATTTCCTTGTTGCCTCCTTCCAAGCCTCCACCATGGAACCAGACGACAACGGGGCGGTCTGCTACTCCTTCGGGGTGGTAAATGTCCAGTTTCAGCCGCTCCAGCGAGTAGGCATCAGTTTTCTGGGTAAAAGAGATGTCGCTGACTAGCCTGTAGCCTTGTGCGAGTGCGCATGCGCATGTGCACCAGGAGACAAGGACAAGCAATACTAAAATTCTGGTTGTTCTTTTCATTGTGTTATAGTTGATGAGGTTTATTTTTCCGGTTTTTAGGCCACTGTTCTTGCATTTGGGCAAATGTAATAATTATTTTTGGAGTTCATAAAAATGGAAAGCTCATTTTTTCTGGATCATAGGAAAATCAGCCCCTGGCGTGATAATTAAAGATTTGATTGATTTGTTATAGATTTTGTTTGATTTCTCGCGCGCAGCGCGATGTTCAGACCGAGACCGAGTCCCTGATGCAGAAACATCCGCACCCCATTGACAGGAGCGCGGATGCCGAATAAAAGTTGTGTAAGTTGTTATAGAGGTTGTCCGGGTTGTTTGAAAAAGAACGCGGAGACCTCTACTGGTTTACTTCATGTAGGTGTAGCGGTAGTCGGTGGGCGACACGAGGGTTTCCTTGATGACGCGCGGGATGATCCAGCGGATGAGGTTGAACTCACCACCGGCCTTGTCGTTGGTACCGCTGGCACGAGCACCGCCGAAGGGCTGCATACCCACAACAGCACCCGTCGGCTTGTCGTTGATGTAGAAGTTACCGGCAGCATAGCACAGCTTGTCGGTGAGCTTCTCGACCTCGAGGCGGTCGCGGCCCCAAACGGCACCGGTCAGGCCATAAGGCGAGGTCTCGTCACACAAGCGTGCGGTCTCGTTCACCTTGTCGTCATCGTAGGGGTAAACCGTCAGCACGGGGCCGAAGATTTCCTCTTCCATCGACTTGAAGCGAGGATTGGTGGTCTCGATAACGGTGGGCTCAACAAACCAGCCTTTCTTCTTGTCGCACTTGCCACCGATGACGATCTTGGCATCGTCAGCTTCCTTGGCATAGTCGATATAGCTCTTGCACTTGTCGAACGATGCCTCGTCGATCACGGCGTTGATGAAGTTCATGGGATCCATGACGTCGCCCATCTTCACCTCCTTGCACATGGCCTTGATGTCCTTCAGCACGTCGGGCCACAGGCTCTTGGGAATGTACATGCGCGATGCTGCCGAGCACTTCTGGCCCTGGAACTCAAACGCACCGCAGAATGCTGCGGTAGCCACGGCCTTCTTGTCGGCACTGGGGTGAACGAAGATGAAGTCCTTGCCACCGGTCTCGCCCACGAGACGGGGGTAAGAAATGTACTTGTCCACGTTGAGGCTGGCCTGCTTCCACAGGCTCTTGAAGGTAGCGGTGCTGCCGGTGAAGTGGATGCCGCTGAAGTATTTGCTGCTGGTAGCTACCTCGCCGATGAGGGCGCCGCTGCCGGGCAGGAAGTTGATCACGCCGTCGGGCAGACCGGCTTCCTTATAGAGCTGCATCAGGTAATAGTTGCTCAGCAGGGCGGTGGTGGAGGGCTTCCACAGGGCCACGTTACCCATCAGCACGGGAGTCATGCACAGGTTGCTGGCAATCGAGGTAAAGTTGAACGGGGTGACAGCCAGGATAAAGCCCTCGAGGGGACGATACTCGGTGTGGTTCAGTTGGCCCACGCCATCCTTTGGCTGCATGTTGTAGATCTTGCTGGCATAGTGCACGTTGTAGCGGAAGAAGTCGATGGTCTCGCAAGCCGAGTCGATTTCGGCCTGGTAGAAGTTCTTGCTCTGGCCCAGCATCGTGGCGGCATTCATGATGGGACGATACTTGGTGGCGAGCAGTTCGGCCATCTTCATTACGATAGCGGCGCGGGTGGTCCAGGGAGTGCGGCTCCACTCTTTCCATGCCTTCATAGCGGCATCGATCGCCATCTTGATTTCTTTCTTGGTCACCTTGTGGTAGGTGGCGAGCACGTGCTTGTGATCGTGGGGGCAGGTAACAGTACCCGTGTCACCAGTGCGGATTTCCTGACCGCCGATGATGATGGGGATGTCAACCACGATTTTGCTCTGGCGCTCAAGTTCAGCCTCGAGGGCAACGCGCTCGGGAGAACCGGGCATATAAGCCTTCACCGGCTCATTGGCGGGAAGGGGAAAATTGATAACAGCGTTATTCATTATTTTTGAGTTTTAAGTTTTGAGTTTTTAAGTTTTAAGTTGCGGGTGGAATCGTCAAATCCCCCTGGTCTCTAAACTTCAAATGCCGCAAACCATGTGGCTTGCGACATTTGAATATAGATTTATCCGAACATCTGTTCAAAGGTCTTCTTGATAATCTCGATGGCTTCCATGAGTTCTTCCTTGGTGATGCACAAGGGAGGAGCGAAGCGGATGATGTGGTCGTGGGTCGGCTTGGCCAGCAGACCATTGTCACGCAGCTTCAGGCAGATGTCCCAAGCGGTCTTGCCCTCGACAGGTTTGGTAACGATGGCGTTCAACAGACCGCGGCCGCGCACTTGCACGATGAACGGCGAGTTGATCTTCTCAATCTCCTCACGGAAGATTTTACCCATCTTCTCAGCGTTCTGAACGAGCTTCTCGTCCTTCACCACCTTCAAGGCCTCAACGGCAACGCGGGCTGCCAGGGGGAAACCACCGAAGGTCGAGCCGTGCTCACCGGGCTTCACGTTGAGCATGATGTCGTCGTCGGCCAGGCAAGCCGATACGGGCAGCACGCCACCACCCAGGGCCTTGCCCAGAATCACGATGTCGGGACGGATGCCGTCGTGCTGTGAGCACAGCATCTTACCCGTGCGTGCGATACCGGTCTGAACCTCGTCGGCAATGAACAGCACGTTGTGCTCGTGGCACAGGTCGAAGCATTTCTTCAAGTAACCGTCATCGGGAACAAAAACGCCAGCCTCGCCCTGGATGGGCTCAGCGATAAAGGCGGCAACCTCCTTGCCGTGCTCCTTGAGTGCTTTTTCAAGCGCCTTGGGATCGTTGTAAGGAATGCGGATGAAACCGGGAGTCAGAGGACCGTAGTTGGCATAGCTCTCAGGGTCGTTACTCATGGTGATGACCGTAACGGTGCGACCATGGAAGTTGCCCTCGCAGCAGATGATCTTCACCTTGTCATTGGGGATACCTTTCTTGACAACGCCCCAGCGGCGAGCCAACTTCAGGGCGGTCTCAACACCCTCGGCACCGGTGTTCATCGGCAGCACCTTGTCATAGCCAAAGTAGGAGTGCATGAATTTCTCATACTCGCAGAAGGCCTCGTTATAGAAAGCACGCGAGGTCAGACACAGCTTGTTGGTCTGGTCTTTCAGAGCCTTCACAATGCGGGGATGGCAGTGGCCTTGGTTCACAGCGCTGTAGGCCGAAAGGAAGTCGAAGTACTTCTTGCCCTCAACGTCCCACACATAGATGCCCTTACCTTTCTTCAAAACGACGGGCAGGGGATGATAGTTGTGAGCGCCGTAGCGATCTTCCATTGCGATGTAGCTCTTGGTTTTTGCACCCAGCGGATTGGGCTGGCAGTTGCATTTCTTACACTTGGTCTCTTTCTTCACAGCAGGTTTGGTTTTCTTTGTTGCCATGTTTTTGATGTTAATTGTAAAATGGTTAATGCTTAATGATAAGTGTTGATTTTTGCTCGCAAATATAATTTATAAATATGAATTTCACTTGGGTTTCACAATATTTAACGCAAACGATTTATCAACACCCCATTCGGCTATTGATGGCACTTTCTATAGTGTGGCGCAAAGGTCTTGCCTCGGGGTAGTTCTAACCGATAGTGGATGTTCAATTAAAAAGCCACCCCCGCTGGTATCATGCGGGGGCGGCAGTGATGTCTGCTACAGGTCGATGCACTGTGGGGCATCAGCCCTGACTTTCTTCTTCGGCATTGGCTGACCGCTTGGAGCGTCGCTCCTTCTTGGTGGTCTCGCTGCTGCTGGTGTCTTTTTCGTCTTTAAGGTCAATCTCGTTGTGGTCTTTGTCGATGACTCGGTATTCAAGGTAGTTGAGCGACTGGTCGGGCAGGATGCGGAATCTGCGCTTGAACTCTCTGCGCCATTTCCAGTACTCGCTCACAATGCCCTTCTTGAGATAGGCATCGACAAATGGATGGACATACATAATAAAGCTGTTCACGTTCAACGTGTGGACCAGGTAATCAACCTTGTCTTTCAGCTTGTCGGTAAAAAGCAGGGAAGGCTGCACCTGACCTTTGCCTCCGCACGACGGACACGTCTCCTCGGTGGCAATGTCCATGGCAGGACGAACGCGCTGGCGCGTTATCTGCATCAGGCCGAATTTGCTCAGCGGCAAGATGTTGTGTCGCGCACGGTCCTTTTGCATCACTTCGCGCATGTGTTTGTAAAGCTCGGAGCGGTGCTCTGACTTGGCCATGTCAATGAAATCGATCACTATGATGCCGCCCATGTCCCTCAGACGCAACTGCCGGGCAATCTCGTCGGCTGCCAGCAGGTTCACGTTCAGCGCATTGCTCTCCTGATCGGTGCTTGTGCGCGAGCGGTTGCCTGAGTTCACATCAATGACGTGAAGGGCTTCGGTGCTTTCTATAATTATGTATGCGCCCGACTTGATGGATACCGTCTTCCCAAACGACGACTTGATCTGCTTGGTGATGCTGAACTTATCGAAGATGGGCACGTCGTCGCTATATAGCTTGACGATATCACTGCGATCGGGGGCGATTAGGTTCACATAGTCATGAATCTGGTCAAATACATCGGCATTATTCACATAAATGCTCTCAAAATCAGGATTGAAAATATCCCGGATCTCGCCAACGGCACGGCTCTCTTCCTCATAGACAAGTGATGGAGGGGTAGCCTGTTGAATCTTGGCAATAGCGTCATCCCAGGCTTTGAGCAACGTCTTGAGCTCGTTGTTGAGCTCGGCGGCGCGCTTGTTCTCGGCCGATGTGCGCACGATAATCCCGAAGTTTTTGGGTTTCATGCTCTCGATGAGTCGGCGCAGGCGGGTCTTCTCGGCGTGGTCCTTGATTTTTTGAGAGACCGAGATGCGGTCATTGAAGGGTGTGAGCACCAGGAAACGGCCTGTGAAGGTGATTTCGGTGGTGAGTCGTGGACCCTTTGTAGAGATGGGCTCTTTTGCAATTTGTACCATCAGCTCTTGGCCCTGTGTCAGCACGTCGGTAACGGTGCCGTGTTTATTGGTGTCGGACAGGTTCTTGATTTTGCTGATGCATGTTGGCCGCTTGTTGGGATTATCTCGTACCGTCTTGATGTATTGAGAAAGAGTGTTGAACTGTGAACCCAAATCAAGGTAATGAAGGAATGCGTCCTTGGAGTGACCCACGTTGACAAACGCGGCGTTCAATCCCGGCATTAGCTTCTTCACCTTGGCAAGGTAGATGTTGCCCACGGCATAGGAGATGTCTCTGGTCTCCCGTTGCAAGGACACGAGACGGCCGTCTTCGAGCAGTGCCGTTGTCATGTCGCGGGGCGTAACGTCAACTACTAATTCACTTCTCATCGCAGAAGATGGGTGGAATACATATTTGTAGGTGATAATTCAATCAAAAAAATGTCAGTGTTTTTTGGCGAAAAACAGCACGTTCCTGGCGGCAATGGTCGAGCCCCGCTGGGCTTGTACCGCATCAGGGGTGCGGGGAAACTGGAGGGAACGGGTGCCCGCAGCACTGCGGGCAGGCAGGACAAAATAAACAGAAACAAACCAGTTGACGTGATGAGTGTCATTGTCAAGACAATATAACGTGTGCTCATCATGCGTGCCAACTCGTTTGTTCCCGCTATTTCACAGTCGTCACAGATTGACTACGCGATTACTTCTTGTTTTTGTGACGGTTCTTGCGCAGTCTTTTTTTACGCTTGTGCGTTGCCATCTTGTGGCCTTTGCGTTTCTTTCCGTTAGGCATATCTGTAAAGTGTTAGTTAATAGAATAATATATTGTGATGTTATCTAAAACAGGATTGTTTACTTAACCTGGTCCATGAACACCTTTGCGGGCTTGAATGCGGGGATCTTGTGCTCGGGGATAATGATAACTGAGTTCTTGCTGATATTGCGGGCGGTCTTTTGTGAGCGGGTCTTCACGATGAAACTGCCAAATCCGCGAAGGTAAACGTTCTCGCCATTTGCCAGTGAATCCTTAACGGTGTCCATGAACTTTTCAACAGTCTCCAAAACCGATGCGCGGTCTACGCCGGTGGACTGAGCAATCTCTCTTACGATTTCTGCTTTAGTCATTGTTTTATAAAGTGTTTTTTAGTTAATTAAATATTAAATTAGTTCAAACGTTAATTGCTTAATCAACAAGCGGTTAAATACCTGTCACCACGATTGTTTTCGGGTGACTATCAGGTATTTAAAAAAGCCCCTTGCGATTTTGCGCCTGCAAATATCGGAATTTTTTTTCAATTACAGACAAATTAAGAGGATTTTTTGTGAAATTTTTTGATTTTCACCGCTTTTGGGGTCTTTTGAGGACCAAACTTAAGACTGAAAATAGGGGGATATTGAAGGCTTCGGCCTTGAAATGCATTTTGGCAACGGTTTTAGATTTTGTTTGAGGGATTTTGTTTAACTTTGCCGCCGATATGGAACAAGAACAGAAATTAAAAATCGAGGAAGACATCGTCAAGATGCTCAAGACGGTCTATGACCCTGAGCTGCCTGTTGACGTGTACAGCTTGGGACTGATATACAAGATTGACCTGAACGACGAGGGACATGTAGACATCGACATGACGCTCACGGCGCCCAACTGCCCGATTGCCGACTTCATCTTTGAGGATGTACGGCAGAAGGTCGAGAGTGTCGATGGGGTTACCAGTGCGACTGTCAATCTGGTGTTTGAGCCTGAATGGGACCCGAGAATGATGACCGAAGAGGCAAAACTCGAATTGGGCATGATGTAGTTGCGGCTTTAGGCATGAGGCTATTGGCTTTAGGGATTTGTCAATGCTGTAGGCGATACAAATCATACTTATAACCAAAACGATAATGTCCAAAAACACCTATTTCATTTCTGACCTTCACCTGGGGGCGAAATACATGACCGATCCCCTGGGGCGAGAAAGACGTGTGTGTCGTTTTCTCGACAGCATCAAGAATGATGCCGCCGAACTGTTCCTGCTGGGCGATATCCTGGACTATTGGTACGAGTACAAGTATGTTGTGCCCCGCGGCTACATCCGCTTCCTGGGAAAACTGGCCGACCTGGCCGATGCAGGGGTGAAAATCACCTGGGTGACAGGCAACCACGATGTGTGGCTGTTCGACTACCTGCGTGACCAGATAGGGCTCACCGTCTTCAACGGGAATACCGTGGTTGAGACTCAGGGCAAACGAATTCTCATCTCGCATGGCGATGATGTGGGAATACAGCCCTTCATGTACCGCTTCACCCGATGGTGTTTTTATAATAATGTGTGCCAATGGCTCTATGCCGCTATCCATCCGCGATGGACCTATCCCATCGCCACACGATGGTCCAATGAAAACCGAACCCGCCGCAATCCCGACGAGCAAAAGGCTATCTCAGAGCGTGCTGCCAGCCGACTGGTGGACTTCTCCCACGATCACCACGCCAAACACCCCGAGGTCGATGCCTACGTTTATGGGCACATCCACATTGCGCGCATCTGCTCCGCTCAGTCCATGCCGCCTGTGATCTTTTTGGGCGAGTGGATATCTTTGAACTCCTATGTCGTGCTGGATTCTGCGGGCAATTTTGAACTCAGATATTTCGAAAAAGAGTAAAATTTTCGTTATCGTTTGCGGTATTGAATATCAATAGGTTAAGATAAAAAAGAATGATTTCTCGCAAAAAATATGTTTTATAACATAGTCATTTTGTGCCCATAGTAAGAAAAATGACTATAAATTTGCGACATAAACCTGAAACAATCTTTTTTACCTTAGAAATTTTACCTATTTGAAACCTAAAAAGGAATTTTAAGCCCGATGGCTTAAAATTCCTTTTTAAATTTCCCAAATTTTGCACTATCTTTGTCACCGCAAAATTAACGTTGGTAATGAGAACGATAGCAATCATAGTAGCTGGCGGAAACGGCACGCGTTTCGGATCTGAGCTGCCCAAGCAGTTTCTGGAACTGGGCGGAAGGCCCATCTTGATGCGCACCATCGAGGCATTTGGGGAAGATAGGGACGGTTCTTTTGATGTCGTTGTGACTCTGCCTCAGGACCAAATGGACTTGTGGCGCAACCTGTGTGAGCGCCATGGCTTTGCTGTTCCTCATCATGTGGTCGCTGGCGGCGAGACGCGCTGGCACAGTGTCAAGAATGCGCTCGACAGCATCGACAACTCCGACAATGTTGATGTGATTGCCGTGCATGACGGTGTGCGTCCCTTGGCATCGGCTGCACTCATTAACCGTGTTCTTGATGCAGCCCGCCATGATGGTGCTGCCATCCCTGTTGTCAAACTTAACGACTCGGTGCGTCAGGTGGAGGGGGGTGCCAGTCATGCGCTCGACCGCTCTTTGTTGCGTGCGGTTCAGACGCCCCAGGCATTTAATGCTAAGCTGCTCTTGGACGCATACTCGTTGCAGTACCGGCCGACGTTCACTGACGATGCTTCGGTGGTTGAATGTGCCGGCCATAGCATCACCCTCGTTGAAGGTGATCCGCATAATCTGAAAATTACCCGTCCTATGGACTTGGCGCTTGCCGAATATCTGCTGAAGAATAATGCCTGACTTGCGCCACACCGACATACAGTATCTGCACGGCGTTGGTCCCAAGCGTGCCGAGTTGCTCAAGAATGAACTGGGCATCAGCTCATACTATGACCTGTTGTATTATTTCCCGTTCCGCTACATTGACCGCAGTGTCATCAACCATGTCAACGACTTGCGCGGCGATGAAGCTGCAGTGCAGCTCAAAGGACGCTTTTTGTCGTTCACCACGGCGGGCGAGGGCCGCAAGCGTCGTCTTCAGGCCTTGTTTACCGACGGTACAGGCACAATCGAGGTGGTATGGTTCAACCGAGTGGCCTCGATACAGAAGTCTTATAACACAAGCACTGAATATCTTTTGTTCGGCAAGCCGTCGATGTTCAATAACCACATGAACATCGTCCATCCCGAAGTTGATGCAGTGACAACCGATAATGTGTCGCAGGGCTTGACTGGCGTGTATAACCTCACCGAGGTGCTGCGCAACCGCTCGTTTACCTCGCGTGCTATTCACAAACTCGTTGTCAATCTGCTGAATACTCCTGGCGTGCAGAATATTCCTGAGACATTGCCACCCGAGCTGATGCAGCGTTATCGCCTCATGCCCCTGGCCGAGGCGCTACGCAACATTCACATGCCCGCCGACCAGCAAGCCCTGCAACGGGCGCAGCTGCGTCTCAAGTTCGAGGAACTGTTTTTCCTCGAACTGAACATCCTGCATTACATCAAGGGCAGTAGCCGCAGGCTGGTAGGTCACGTCTTTGGCCGAGTGGGCTCCTATTTCAACGGCTTTTATCACAACGTTTTGCAGTTCCCGCTTACAGGCGCCCAAAAACGCGTCATCCGTGAGATGCGCCATGATATGGGTAGCGGCAAGCAGATGAACCGTTTGCTGCAGGGCGACGTGGGCAGCGGCAAGACGATAGTGGCATTCATGACGGCGCTCATAGCGCTCGACAATGGCTATCAAGCCTGCATCATGGCGCCTACCGAAATCCTTGCAGGCCAGCACCTTGAAACAATCAAGCCTCTGGCCGATGCCATTGGGGTGAAGGTGGCGCTGCTAACTGGCTCGACGCGCAAAAAAGAACGCACTGTCATTCACGAGGCGTTGATGAGTGGCGAATTGCAGATACTCATCGGCACTCATGCGTTGATTGAGGATACGGTGCAGTTCCATAATCTGGGACTCGCCATCATCGACGAGCAACACCGTTTCGGCGTGGCGCAGCGTGCCCGTCTGTGGAGCAAGAACCGTGTTGCACCGCCCCATGTGCTCGTCATGACGGCAACCCCCATACCTAGGACGTTGGCGATGACAGTTTATGGTGACCTCGATGTGTCGGTCATCGACGAGTTGCCGCCGGGCCGCAAACCCGTGACTACGGTATTGCGGCATGAACCCGACCGCTTCAAGATGTATCAGTTTGTAGGCTCGCAGTTGCGACAAGGCCGTCAGGCCTATATCGTCTATCCGCTCATCGAGGAAAACGAGAAACTCGACCTGCATGCACTGGAACAGGGCTATGAACAGGTCAAGGATGTTTTCCTGCATTATAATGTGGCGATGGTACATGGGCGCATGAAGCCTGCCGAGAAAGATTACCAGATGATGCTGTTCGCATCGGGGCAAGCCCACATACTTGTGGCTACCACGGTCATCGAGGTGGGCGTGAATGTGCCTAATGCCTCGGTCATGGTCATTGAGGATGCCGAACGATTCGGACTCTCCCAACTGCACCAATTGAGGGGCAGGGTAGGGCGCGGAGCCGACCAAAGCTATTGCATCCTCATGGCTCGTAGCGACCTGGGACGCGACACGCGCCACCGCCTGCAGGTGATGACACAGACCAACGACGGCTTTGTTGTCGCCGAGGAGGACATGAAACTGCGCGGACCTGGCGACATGGAAGGCACCCAGCAAAGCGGCATTGCTTTCAACCTGCACATCGCAAACCTCGCCCAGGATGGTCAAATCATTCAGATGGCGCGCACCTCTGCCGAGGACTGGCTGCGAGAGGATCCCAAACTGGAATCCACCTGGGGCCGCAAGATGGCTACCCACATTAAAGAAATTTTTGACAAGCAAGCCAACTGGGGGTTAATTTCATGACCCGGTGAGATATGTGATAAACTGTAAAAACATTAACTATATTCAATTAATAATCAGATGATTAGGAATATGCGCTTTTTATCGACAATTTTCATTATTGCAGCCTTGACTGTGCCGATGAATTTGAATGCGGCTTCAAGGGGAACTGTTGACGTGAATGGTGATGGCGAGTTGAACATCTCGGATGTCTCGGCCTTGATTGACCTTTTGTTGAATGGTCAGAATACAATGCCTGTTGTGGAGGAAAAGGATTTTCTTTCGGCCAAGGATTATGGGGCCGTCGGTGATGGTTTGGCCGATGATACCGAGGCTCTGGAGAAGTTGTTTGCCGATGCATTTGCAATGAAAAAGGCTGTCTTTTTTGATCCCGGCACTTATCTCATTCGCCGCTCGTTGCTCTTGCGGTCGGGCATGGAAATCTATGGTGATAACGCTACTCTCAAGAAGCGGACTGCTGTGACCACCACACTGGTCGAAGCACCGATGGTTGACCAGACCTATATTGATGTCGCTTCGGCCGAGGGATTTGAAGTGGGAGACCAGTTCTATATTGCCTCTTCGGACAATACCGCTAATTCTTGCACCTATTGCATTGTGACTGCCGTTGATGGCAATCGCATCAGCTTCTACAATATCATCAGCGATTGTCAGCCTGGTTTCCCAGGTTGCATCAAGGACTATGATGCAGGCCTCAAAGTGTCCACGTCATTCTCTTTGCTGCGCTCATGGTCAACACGTTATGAGTGTGATGGCGTGTACATTCATGACCTCACTCTGGATGGCAGCAGAAAGAGCACCGAGCCCAGGATTTGGTCTAACAGCTGCATTCACATGGATTCCTACTATCCTGGCGGATACACGGGCTCTTTAGGTATCGAGTACCGCAACCTTCAGCGCGACATGACAGTGCGCAATGTTGTCATAAAGAATTCTCCCTGTGATGCCATCAGTGACCAGGGTGAGGGTGGCCTTGTCGTCAGGAATTGTACCATCCAGAATGCGGCCATGCATGGTGTCCACGTCGGTACCAAGTATAACGGCGCTATTGTTGCCGACAACACGATGACGGGCAATGGCACGAATGGCTCGGGAGTGTTCTTCTGCCAGGAGGTTTACAACTTGATTGTGGATAACAACAAGATTACGTCCTTTAATCATGGATGCAGTGACGAGGAATTTGGAACTGCGGCAAGGTACATCACGATTAGGAATAACGAGTTCAAGAGTATCAGGGGCTATGTGTTTGATTTCAAGAAGGCGACTAGCGGCTACCATGGCACCGGCCTGCAAATCAGCAACAACCACATCATCGACCTCAAGAACATGGTCTTCTCGGGTGACTTCCTGGATAATGTGATTTTGTCTAATAATGTTGTTTCTAGCGTTGTCACAGCTCCTACTAATCTCGTGAAGGTTACTGACAGCAAGAATGTTATTATCTATGGCAATCAGGTGCCTGGCGATGTGGAAATATCACAACCTATCGATGCGACAAACACCGTGAATCTGATAGAGAATACTAATTCTTGGGATTAGATCCTGTGCATTCCGAAATTGAAACTGTTTGCATTTGTGAATTTTTTATTTTGCTGATATCTAGCTGATTGTATTGCTTCATTTAGAAACTGAAACCAAACTTTACACTTTTTAGCACATTAAATGGGCATTCTTTCAAAATAAAAGAGTAATTTTGAGCGTTCTTAAAAACAAATAGTCTTTAGAAAACAATCTGAAATGAATATAAAAAGAATATATTTCGCCTTGGCGGCGATAACCCTTTTTGCGCTTAGCATATCGGCTCAAAATATGCAATCGGCCTCGAGCTTCAGCAAGAGGCACAACGACCTCCTCGCCAAGCAAAGTCGCGTGAAGGACCAGATTCAGGTCAAGGAGGCCCAAAAATATGCAGCAGATCTTTATGAGGAGTGCGAGCCCGAACCCGACATTTATACCGAGGGTTGGGACAGCGACCTTGTCAACTGTTATAAGGACGCCAACGTGCCTAACACCAAGGTGCTTGACGTTCGCCACTATGTGATGCCCATCAAGGGCAATTATGTGACCTCTCACTACGGCTATCGTCCGCAGTTCGGCCGCACCCACAAGGGCGTTGATCTGCGTTCAGCAATCGGTGACACCGTATATTCGGCATTCTCGGGCCGCGTGCGCTTGACTCGTTTTGAGCGTGGTGGCTATGGCTTCTATGTCATTGTGCGTCACGAGAACGGTCTTGAGACGGTCTATGGCCACTTGTCTCGCTTCCTCGTGAAGCCCGACCAGTATGTCAAGGCTGGCCAGCCCATCGCTTTGAGCGGCAATACCGGCCGCAGCACGGGCCCCCACCTGCATTTCGAGACGCGTTTCATGGGCTATGCCATCAATCCCGAAGCCATCTTCGACTTTGGCAACCGTTGCACTCACACCGACAGTTACACCTTCTCTAAGAGCAATTATACCAAGGCGCGTGACTATTCACCCAGCAAGCGCTACAACCAGGCCAAGAAGTCTGCTGCACCCGAGGAAAAGAAAACTGCTAACAAGAAGAATGCTAAAAAAGAGCAAACCGCTGTTGCCAGTACCAAAAAATCAACCCGCGAGAGCCGTGAAAATAGTCGCACAACCTACCAGGTGCGCCAAGGCGACAACCTCACCAAGATCGCCAAGGAAAACGGCCTGACCGTTGCCCAGCTCAAGAAACTCAACGGCATCACCGACAACAACATTGAGGCTGGCAAGGTTCTGCGAGTGAAGTAATATAGTTTTTTCATAACAATATCAACGATGAGAGCGACCTTCCGGGCCGCTCTTGTTTTTTCCATAACTAACTCCAGTTTTCTTACTCCTAACTTCCAATCAGGTAGCGGTAAACCGCTGTGAATTGTCTCCTGAAGCGGTCCTGAAAACCGTTCAGCTTGCGGTCAAATGTGAAATCGTCGCTCTGCATCGACAGCTTGGTCACGCGGTTGCGCGTGATGCGCTGTATGTCATAGGCACTCATTGCAAACTGACAGGTCACATAGTAGTTGTTGTGGGACTTGAAGTGACGTTTTAGAATATCGGATTGGGTGACGTCACGATCGACCTTGAGAACGATGCAGTCACCGCCGCGCAGCACCAGCGAGAGGCTGTCGCCACGCGAGACGTGAAGCATACCCTCGTCAAATGTCACTTCGAGTGAGAATGTCACAAGACCATAGGCATCGGCGACAGCCGCTACGGCAAATCGTGCGGCATGGAAGTAGTCGTCATACATCACCTCTTGCTGTGAGCACACATATCGGGAACCATCTTCCCTGAAATGGTCGGTGCTCACCTGTGCCATCACTGGTGACACTGCCGACAAGAGCCAAATGGCAATGCCGATGATTCTTTTTGATTTCATGCCGCAAAAATACCACAAAGCCTTGAAACAGCCAAATCATCCCCCCTTATCACTAGGCCAATGCGGCTTAAAAAATAGGCGGGAGCATGCCTGTCGCCCCCGCCTTTTGATAATGTGATGAAGATGTGTCGTTATCGTCCTGTGGTCATCTCATAGATGATGGCGTTGATGTCGGCGATATTGATTTCACCGTCGCCATTCACATCATTCATGCTCCTTGCACTGGGAGAAGCAATCTCGTTGAACATGAAGTCGATAACCTTGTTCACGTCGGCGATGTTGGTCTCTCCGTCACGGTTCACGTCACTCATCTTCCAGTTGATGAGCAAGCGTAAGCGGTTGCTCCACGGCGACAATGTCCCGTCGGTATAGAGAGCTTGAACCCTGAGGCCATAGTAACCCGATGCCAGATTCTCAAGCAGGAAGGAATTACCGGTGATGTTCTCGAAGTAGGTGGCGGTAGTCAGGTCGGCAGGAGAGTAGTCGTCACCAGCCAATGCTTTAAACTTGCACAGGATGACGCGCTTCCCGACCACGGTGGTCATTCTCACCTTTGCGTTGGCATTCTCGGGGCAAGGCAACATCACGATGTGCTCTTCTTCTTCGCTACCCAGTGTAATGGTGGTGTCGTTGCTCCCGCATGAGATTTTCAGTGGCGCATTGGTGTCTGAACCCGTGCAGGTAGCAATGACTTTTACGGTAATCACGCCTTCGTTCCCATACATGTCGATGGCAGGAGTTTCGAGCCAGCCTTTGGACTTGGATGTGCCAATCATCAGGTTATTGTTGTTGCGGTAGATTTTGCTGCCAGTCCAGCCGGGGGTCTGGGTAATCTCGTCGAGTTTGGAGGACCAGTCCGAAGAACTGGTGCCCTCAAATTCACTCTTGTCAAAAGCTTCCTCCAGTCTCACCTCATTGAATGGCAGTTTGACATTCTCGAGGTTATAGCTCACCACATTGTGCTGGGGAGTAGCATCTTCCCAAATGGCGTTGATTGACGAAGCGTTGACATCATCGGCTCCAACCATGACAGGGTCATAGGTTTCCAGGATGCAGGTACCGGTCAGAGTGACGGTCTTGTCCTCGGCACCCCCACTGCTCAATGTGACGGTGGCAGTGTGCACACCCAATGCGTTGGGATGGTAGGTCACATTCACCCTCTTTTCCCATTCCAGTTCGTTGAGCCCGATGTGTTCGGTGTCAATCGAGAAGAATCCGCTTTCATCATTCAATGTCAAGGTAATATCGTTTTCAAGATTACTGCCTCTAACGTAGAACGATGCAGTTGAAATGCTGTCAACAAAGGCTTTGGTGTTCACTCTCGACAGCCATGGCTTGATAGTGGGTTCGGTCGTGGGAGGCTCAATGCCGATGACGAGCTGCTGGAACATGTTGAATAGCGAACCGCCGCCATTAAAGGCATTCAGGACGAAGTAGGAGTTGCCAGTGCCGCCCCAACCCCAATTGATGTGGTAGGTGTCGTTGGAGGCGTCAAATCCGTCAATGACAAAGGCATGTCCTTCCCATGTGGGCGTGTAGGCACACATCACGATGGGACGAGCGTTTTCGAGCTCTTCCTGGATGATTTCGCCCCACTGTTCATCATTGTAGGACTGGCTCCACCACCCATCCTTGAAGATGACGCGGACATCAGGGTCATATCCGAAAATCCTGAAAGGCCGCATCACACCATCGGTCGATGCGCCGCTGCTGCTCGGGGAGTAGTCCATGTGCTCTGATTGGCCGATGTAGCGCATCAGCCATGCAACGGCTTCAGACTGCTCTTCGTTATATCCGCCGTCATAATGGTCCAGCATGTTGTCCCAGTCAAAGGTGATCGGGGGCAGGTCCTCTAACTGTAGCCCCACGCTTTGGGTTGTGTAGCCCTGCACAACGGGAGTCGGATCAACCGGCCATTTCCAGTAATTGAAAATGATAGCCACAGCAGTGGCGCCACAACCGGTCACGCTCAGTGAGCCGTTATATTCGGGGCAATGGTTGTTGTAAGGAGTACCCTGGTCCCAAAGGGCTGTGGTGAGTGGACTCACGCTCTCGATGCTGCGTTTGGGCGCGCGCATGATGCGGTTCTGCGGCACAAAATCGGGGTGGGCCTGCAGATATTCAATCTGTTCCTTATAGCCCGTCAGCCAAAACTGCATGTTCTCGGGAATGTTGTTCATGTCGAGTGGAGCGTCGCCATAGGCTAGCACGTCAGCGGCACGGTCATCGCCTGAGACGATGATGTAGCTGTTGCTGGTGTTGAAGATGTAATACACAGCTTGCCCCAGTTGGTTGGAGTTTAACTCGGTATGTGCCAGTCTGATGTCGCTGTTGGCAACAGGTGCACCATGCAGTGTTATGCCGGCTGCGGCACGCAAGAATCGGGCTGCAGTCGCCTGGGCAGTGTTGACGTCTACCTCGGCCGCTACTGTCTGCAATGCGGCAAGCAAGAGGACGGAAAGAAAGAGTATCCTTTTCATTTTTTTTTATTGAGTTTAGTCTTTTGCGGGTGCAAAATTACATTAAATGATCCAAATTTTGGCCTTTTTGCTATTGATACTGTCGGTTTTGGGAAAAAGTTTATTGAATTTTGGTAAAATGCTGTCATTCCGGCCAATTACCCGGGGCTGCAGGATATGGTTGGGTAATAATGGCGGCCATGGGATGTAGCGCAGAAAAGGGCCTCGGCCAGACGGGCTGGCTTGGTCTGAGGCCCTTTGAATTCTTTGATAATGGGTCTATCGCTGGTTGAAGGGGGAGAAGATGCCGAACAGGTTGGCGTCAATCTTGTCGCACACCTTTTGGAAGTCCTCGGCACTGTCGCCAAACTTCACCTCGTCGCCGTTGATGATGACCAGGTTGCCCTTGTAGTCGGCAATCCAGTCCTCGTAGCGCTTGTTCAAGCCCTCCAGATAGTCCAGGCGCATGGTCTGCTCATACTCGCGGCCGCGTTTTTGAATCTGCTGCACCAGGTTGGGAATCGTCGAGCGGATGTAAATCATCAGGTCGGGCATTTTCACCAGCGACATCATCAGCTCAAACAGGTCCTTGTAGTTGTTGAAGTCGCGGTCGCTCATGTGCCCCTGGCCATGCAGGTTGGGAGCAAAGATGCAAGCGTCCTCATAGATGGTGCGGTCCTGGATGATATCGATGTCGCTCTGAGATATTTCAACCACTTCCTTGAAACGTTTGTTCAGGAAGTAAATCTGAAGGTTAAACGACCAGCGCGACATGTCGGCATAGAAATCCTCCAGATAGGGATTGTTGTCGACGGGCTCGAAGCGGGGGCTCCACCCGTAGTGCTTGGCGAGCAGCTTGGTCAAGGTCGTCTTGCCGCTGCCGATGTTTCCTGCTACTGCGATATGCATATCTTTAGTTTTTAGTTGTTGGTTCTAGTTTGTTCTCAATTGCAATGGCGGTTACTGGTGCCTTCGCATCGTTGCGGTACCTCTAGTCCAAAGGTCCAAAAATGCCAAACATCGTAGCATCGATTTTATCTACGATAGCGGCGAAGTCCTCCGGATTGTTCTTGTAGTCCATGTCGTCAACGTCGATGACGAGCTTGCGTCCCTGGTAAGTCTGCATCACAAACTGCTCATAGCGTTCGTTCAGGTTCGAGAGGTACTGCAAGGGCATCGTCTGCTCATAGTCGCGGCCCCGCTTGTGGATGTTATCCACCAGGTGGGCAACGCTCGAGCGCAGGTATATCATCAAATCGGGAAGGCGCACAATGGTCATCATTTGCTCAAACAGCTCCATGTAGGTCTCGAAGTCCCGGTCGTCCATGTTGCCCATGTCTCGGTTATTCGCGGCAAAGATATACACCCCCTCAAAGATGCTGCGATCCTGAATGATGGTCTTGTCGCTAGCATTGATTGAGAGAATGTCCTTGAAACGTTGTTTAAGAAAAAAGACCTCAAGAGCAAATGACCACCGCTTGATGTCCTTGTAATAGTCGCTCAGGTAGGGATTATCAACCACAGGCTCCATGAATGGTTCCCAACCGTAATGCTTGGCAAGCATCTCGGCCAGTGTTGATTTTCCGCTCCCGATATTTCCTGCTATAACGATGTGCACGGTTCAGTTAAGATAGTTGTTTTACAATCTGCAAATTTACGCTTTTTCCTGCCCTCATCCATCATCCTTGATAAGAAAGTTATTAACAACTAATTGACCGCTGAAAAAAATCCATAAAAACACCCGCGTTACCGAAAAAATGCCTACTTTTGCAACTTGAATCAAGATTGGAGCATGAAACAGAACTGGAGACCTGGAACCATGATATATCCGCTGCCCGCACTGCTGGTCAGCTGTGGGGCGTCGCCCGAGGAGTATAACCTCTTCACGGCTGCATGGACGGGCACCATTTGCAGCGACCCTGCATTGTGCTATGTCTCCATTCGCCCCGAGCGTCACAGTCACGGCATCGTCGAGCGCAACATGGCTTTCACCCTCAACCTCACCAACCGGGAAATGGCTCGTGCCACCGATTGGTGTGGTGTGCGTTCAGGACGCGACTACGACAAGTGGCGCGAGATGGGCTTGACGCCTGTCAAGGGCGAGACGGTGGCTGCCCCTTACATCCAAGAGGCTCCCGTGAGTATCGAGTGTCGCGTGCGTGACATCATGCGCCTGGGCACCCACGACATGTTCATCGGCGAAGTGATGAACGTTATCGCCGACGACCGTTTCATCAACCCCGAGAGCGGCGCTCTCGACCTCAAGGCTGCTGACCTGATCACCTACTGCCACGGCCATTATTATGCGCTGGGCGAGGAGTTGGGCCACTTCGGTTGGTCGGTCCGCAAGAAACCCAAAAATGACTAAATAACTTTATATTAACTTAAAACTTACATCTTTAAAACTAACAACTAAGAATCATGGAACGAGACAAAGTGATTTTTGACATCATCGAGCGTGAACATCAGCGTCAGCAACACGGCATTGAGCTCATCGCCAGTGAAAACTTCGTGAGCGACCAGGTGATGCAGGCCATGGGCAGCTGCCTGACCAACAAGTATGCCGAGGGTTATCCCGGCCACCGCTACTATGGCGGTTGCCAGTGCGTTGACGAGAGCGAGAACGTTGCTATCGATCGCCTGAAAGAGATTTTCGGAGCTGAGTATGCCAACGTGCAGCCCCACTCGGGTGCTCAGGCCAACATGGCCGTCTTCATGGCTTGCCTCAAGCCCGGCGACAAGTTCATGGGCCTGAACCTGGCTCACGGCGGTCACCTCTCACACGGTAGCCCCGTCAACTTCTCGGGTCTGATGTTCCAGGCCTGCGAGTATAACGTCACCCCCGATACCAACCTGGTGGACTATGACCAGATGGAAGAGGTGGCACAGCGCGAGCGTCCCAAGCTGATCGTTGGTGGCGCCAGCGCCTACAGCCGCGAGTGGGACTATGAGCGCATGCGCAAGATTGCCGACAGTGTGGGCGCACTCCTCATGATCGACATGGCTCACCCCGCCGGCCTCATCGCTGCAGGTCTGTTGAACAACCCCTTGAAGTATGCCCACATCGTCACCAGCACCACCCACAAGACCCTGCGTGGTCCCCGTGGCGGTATCATCCTGCTGGGTAAGGACTTCGACAACCCCTGGGGCAAGACCACCAAGAAGGGTGTCATCCGCAAGATGTCGTCGCTGCTCGACAGCGCCGTCTTCCCCGGCGTGCAGGGCGGTCCCCTCGAGCACGTGATTGCAGCTAAGGCTGTCGCCTTCGGCGAGATTCTGCAACCTTCGTTCAAGGACTACGCCATCCAGGTACGCACCAACGCTGCCGCTATGGCTCAGGCCCTCATCGACAAGGGTTACAAGATCTGCTCGGGCGGTACCGACAACCACTGCATGCTGGTTGACCTGCGCACCAAGTATCCTGAGTTGACCGGTAAGGTTGCCGAGGCTGCCCTCGTTGCTGCCGACATCACCGTCAACAAGAACATGGTTCCCTTCGACGACCGCAGCGCCTTCCAGACCAGCGGTCTGCGTCTGGGCACTCCCGCTATCACCACCCGTGGTCTCAAGGAGGACAAGATGGGCGACATCGTCGAGCTCATCGACACCGTTCTTCAGGCTCCCGAGGACCAGAACGTAATCGCAAGCGTTCGTGCCAAGGTTAACGACATGATGAAGGACTATCCCATGTTCGCCTGGTAAATAAGAAAAAAAGACCATCTTTAAGATGGCATCAGAATGACCCCTGGTTCCGCTTGGCACTGGGGGTTATTTTGTCAATGATATGTGGCGAAGGCCTAAGACCCAGCAGGGCTAATTCAGGTCACACGAACATCTTTGATTTTTCCTGTTTTTTGTTTTTTTTGCGTTATATTGTAATTTATTTACTTTTTTTTGTTTGGTTTTGTTCTTTTGTGTATATTTGCGTCATTGTAACATGTCCAACGATAAAACACGATTATTATGAAACAATCATTTCTCCTTCGAGCAGTCGCATTTATGGTGACTCTCGCGTGCGCCCTCGGTGCTAGCGCTGCCGAGGCCTATGCCTGCTACACGCCTGAGAACACGACGTTGACGTTCTACTACGACAACCTGCGCAGCAGTCGCTCGGGCACGACCTACTCGTTGCCAGAGGATACCGATAATCCCTACTCTATCATACAGCAACCAGGTTGGATCTCTGACAGTACCAATGCCCATGTGACTAAGGTAGTCTTTGCCACGGCGTTCACGCATGCTCGTCCCACGACCACTCAATATTGGTTTTTAAACATGCATCAACTTCAATCCATCAATGGCATTGAAAACTTGAACACCAGTAGTGTGACCAAAATGCTGTATATGTTCTGTGGCTGTTCCAATTTGACGAACCTTGATTTGAGCCACTTTGACACGTCCAATGTGACTACAATGAACGAGATGTTCGCCTCTTGCTCCAGCTTGACGAGCCTTGACTTGAGCAACTTCAATACATCCAATGTGACTACAATGTATTCAATGTTCAGTAACTGCACTGGCCTGACGAGCCTTGACTTGAGCAACTTCAATACGTCCAATGTGACAGCAATGAACGAGATGTTCGATAATTGCAGCGGCCTGACGAGCCTTGACTTGAGCAACTTCAATACGTCCAATGTGACTACAATGAAATGGATGTTCTATCATTGTTCTGATTTGACAAGCTTGGATCTGACCAGTTTCAACACCTATAGTGTAACCTCCATGAGCAATATGTTTGCTAGCTGCAGCAGTTTGAACTCCATCTTTGTCTCTCCCAACGGCTGGTCAACTGATGCCGTCATTCAATCGGAAAATATGTTTTTTGCTTGCACCCGCTTGGAGGGCGGCAAAGGTACGACCTACGATGCCGATCATGTGGACAAGACCTATGCCCACATTGACGGTGGAGTGGACAACCCAGGCTACCTGTCAAATATTAATGACCCCAGGCCCTATGCCTGCTACACGCCGTTGAACTCGACCCTGACGTTCTACTACGACAACCAGCGCAGTAGTCGCCCGGGGGCGACCTACGGCTTGAACACGGGTAACAACTATCCCGAATGGTCATTCGTGGCCTCCAATTACATATTGACCCAGGTGGTTTTTGACCCCTCGTTCGCAGGTGCCCGCCCGACATCCACCTACGCTTGGTTCTATGGCATGAAGTATCTTGAATCCATCACAGGCATCAGTTACTTGAACACCAGTGAGGTGACTAGCATGGCTTTGATGTTTGACCAGTGTAAAGAATTGACTAGCCTTGACCTGAGCAGTTGGAACACCGAAAAGGTGACCGACATGGAGGGCATGTTTTATAACTGCAGCAATCTGACCTCCATCTATGTGTACAACGGGTGGAATACCAACATGGTCAACGTTAGTACTGATATGTTCCTGAATTGCACCAGCCTGGTGGGCGGTAAGGGTACGACCTATGATGCCGGCCATGTGGACAAGACCTATGCCCGCATCGACCGCGGCCCGGGCACCCCGGGCTACTTCAGGCAGGGATACAGCTTCTTCGTGAACGGCATTTACTACAACATCACGGGCAGCAACACTGTCGACGTGGCCAGTGACGGCGAGAACAGTTACAGCGGCATTGTGACGATTCCCAGCAGCGTGGGCTATAACGGCGTGACCTATCAGGTGACCGGCATCGGCAATGACGCGTTCTATAATTGCACCGACCTGGACAGCGTGTCGATTCCGCCCACGGTGACCGCCATCAGGCACGATGCGTTCTATAACTGCAGTGTTCTGGAGCATGTGACGTTGCCCGCCGGGCTGACTACTATCGGCGATAATGCATTCCACTTGTGCTGGAACCTGAGAGACATCACCATCCCCGACAATGTCGAATATATCGGTGTCGGCGCTTTCATGGAGTGTTCCAACCTGGCGAGCGTGGTGATCGGCAATTCGGTGACCAGTATCGGCCAGCAGGCCTTCGACCATTGCACCTCGTTGACGAGTGTGGTGATTCCCAACTCGGTGACGACGATCGGCAAAAAGGCGTTTTACGGCTGCAGTAATCTGGAGAATGCTGTGATCGGTTCCGGCGTGACGAGCATCGGCAGCCAGGCCTTCTATTCATGCACCAACCTGCGTAACATCACCTGCAAGGGCACCACACCGCCCACGATGGCCGCCAGCGACGTGTTTGACAATCCTGCTTATACTTATGCCACGCTCATCGTGCCCAACGGCACCAAGAGCGCTTACCAGAATGCCGACTGGTGGAGGAATTTCGCCAACATTGACGATACCAAATGCCATGACTTCGCCGTTAACGGCATCTATTACAACATCACCGGCGGCAACACGGTCGAGGTGTCATTCAAGGACAGTGGTTTTAACAGCTACAGCGGCAACGTGACCATCCCCGGCAGTGTGGACTATAACGGCATGACCTATCAGGTGACCGGCATCGGTAACGGCGCATTCGCCATGTGCGCCGGATTGACGGGCGTGACGATTCCCGCCACGGTAACCTACATCGGCGACGTTGCGTTCTATGGATGTTCCCGCCTGGCCCGCCTGGCCCTTCCCGACGCGTTGCTCACCATCGGTGAGCAGGCCTTCCGCGGCTGCACCGGCCTGACCACTGTGACGATCCCCAACGCCGTGACCACGATTGGCGAAAGAGCGTTCTATGATTGTTCCAGCCTGACGAGCGTGACAATCGGCACCTCGGTGTCCTTCATCGGCTCTAACGCATTTGGTGGTTGCGAGGATTTGACCCATGTGACCTGTTTGGCGTTCACACCCCCGACAATGGAATACGAAGGCGTGTTCGAGCCCGAGACCTACCAAGGCACGCTCACGGTGCCCGCCGCGTCGCTGAGCGCCTATCAGTCAACCAACTGGTGGAAGAACTTCACCACCTTCACGACCTTTGTCCCCGAGGCCTATGCCTGCTACACGCCCTCGAACACGACGCTCACGTTCTACTACGACACCCAGCGCAGCAGCCGCACGGGGACGACCTACGACCTGAATACGGGTAATAACTATCCCGATTGGCAAAGTGATGCCAGAATATACAGTGTCAAATACGTGGTCTTTGACCCGTCGTTTGTCGGTGCCCGCCCGACAACGACCCTTAGATGGTTCAATGAGATGCAGAACCTTCAGTCCATCGAGGGTATGAGTTACCTGAACACCAGCGAGGTGACTAACATGAGTGAAATGTTTAGTTACTGTACAAAATTGACGAGCCTTGACTTGAGTGGCTGGAACACTTCCAAGGTGACAAATATGGGTTGGATGTTCTATGGATGCGCGAACTTGAGTGTCCTTGACTTGAGAGGCTGGAACACATCCAATGTGACCGGCATGAAGTATATGTTCTATGAATGCGCGAACTTGAGTGTCCTTGACCTGAGAGGCTGGAACACATCCAATGTGACCGAAATGAGTTATATGTTCTATAAATGCAATGCTTTGGAGAACCTTGACTTGAGCCATTTCAACACGGCTAACGTGACTTTAATGAGTTGGATGTTCTATAATTGCAGTGGTTTGACGAGCCTTGACTTGAGCGGCTGGAACACTTCCAAGGTGACAAATATGTACGCCATGTTCTATAAGAACAGCAACCTGCAAACTATCTATGTGCGCAATGGCTGGAGCACGGCGGCTGTGACAAACTCAACTGATATGTTCTATAACTGCACCAGCCTGGTGGGCGGCAAGGGCACGGCGTGGAACTCATCTAACCCGACGAACAAGACCTATGCCCACATTGACGGCGGCCCGAGCAACCCCGGCTACTTCACCGAGAAGATGCCAGAGGCCTATGCGTGCTACACGCCTGAGAACACGACGCTGACGTTCTACTATGACACCCAGCGCAGCAGCCACACTGGGACGACTTACGACATGAACACTGAAGCCAACTCTCCCGGTTGGTTCACTGACGGCACCAATACTAATGTGACTAAGGTGGTCTTTAACCCGTTGTTCGCTTTTGCCAGTCCCACGAGTTGCCACAATTGGTTTTATAAAATGACAAACCTTCATTCCATCGAGGGCATGGAGTATCTGAACACCATTGAGGTAACCAACATGTCTTGTATGTTCTGTGACTGTTCTGAATTGACAAGTATCGATGTGAGCCACTTCTACACGTACCTGGTGACCGATATGTACTGCATGTTCTATAAATGCAATGCTTTGGAGAACCTTGACTTGAGCAGTTTCAACACGTCCAATGTGGGCAGAATAAGTTCCATGTTCGAAAGTTGTGAAAGTTTGACGAGTCTCGATCTGAGCAGTTTCAACACGGCCAATGTGACCACAACGTCTTACATGTTCTCTAACTGTAGTAATCTGCAGACCATCTATGTGGGCTCTGGCTGGAATACTGATGACGTGGTGTCCACAAATGATATGTTCGCTAACTGCGTCAACCTGGTTGGTGGTCAGGGCACGTCCTATGATGCCAACCATGTGGACGGATCCTACGCCCACGACGACGGCGGTCCGAGCAATCCGGGCTACCTCACCGCGGTACTTGAGGCCTATGCGTGCTACACGCCGTCGAACACGACGCTGACGTTCTACTACGACACCCAGCGCAGCAGCCGCACGGGGACGACCTACGACCTGCCCAAGGGGGAATATGACGATATAGGCTGGAGAACATCATACACCTTTGTCGATGTGACTAGGGTGGTCTTTACCCCCTCGTTTGTCGCTGCCCGTCCGACGACCACCCGCTCCTGGTTCTATGGCATGCAAAACCTTCAGTCCATCGAGGGTATGAGTTACCTGAACACCAGCGAGGTGACCAACATGGGTTTCATGTTCAGTGGCTGCAGCATTTTGACAAGCCTTGACCTGAGCAGTTTCAATACGGCGAAGGTGACCGATATGAGTGCGATGTTTAGTGACTGCACTGAATTGACGACCATCTATGCGGGTGACGAGTGGACCACGGATGCCGTGATTTCTTCCTCCGGCATGTTCAGGAACAGCATCAACCTGGTGGGCGGTCAGGGCACGACCTTCAGTTACCAGAACCCGTCGAACAAGACCTATGCCCACATCGACGGCGGCCCCACCAACCCGGGCTACTTCACCGCAAAGGGCGGAACTGGCCTGCGTGGCGACGTGAACGGCGACGGTCATGTGAGCATCGCCGACGTGTCGGCCCTGATCGACTATCTGCTGAGCGGAGAAACGGCTCCAGCCGGTGCCGACTGCAACCAGAGCGGTAATGTCAGCATTGCCGACGTCTCCTCCCTCATCGACTATCTGCTGAGCGGCCAGTGGCCCTGATGCTCGCTGCGCTCGCAGGTTAAAGGTTAAAGATTAAAGGTTAATGAGCATCCGCATTCCGTTTTGTCGGGGTGCGGATCTCTCTTTAACCCCTAACCATTAACCCTATTAACTGCTCGCTAGCGAGCAAATTTTGTGGTGTCGGCAATTATTACTACCTTTGCAGGCCAAATGGTTGAAGAAAACAACATTAATAACCATTATAATACAAAAAAGAGAAATGAAAATGTTAGAAGGAAAAGTGGCGCTCATCACTGGAGCAGCCAGGGGCATCGGTAAGGCCATCGCCCTGAAGTTTGCCGCCGAGGGCGCTGATGTCGCCTTTACCGACCTCGTTATCGACGAGAACGGCAAGCAGACCGAGCAGGAAATCGCTGCCTTGGGCGTGAAAGCCAAGGGATATGCCAGCAATGCTGCCAACTTTGAGGAGACCGAGGCCGTGGTGAAGCAGATACACGAGGACTTTGGCCACATCGACATTCTGGTCAACAACGCCGGTATCACTAAGGACGGTATCATGCTGCGCATGACCGAGCAGCAGTGGGATGCTGTTATAGCCGTTAACCTCAAGAGTGCATTCAATTTCATCCACGCTCTGGTGCCCATCATGATGCGCCAGCGCAGTGGCTCGATCATCAACATGGCATCGGTAGTGGGTGTGCACGGTAATGCCGGACAGGCCAACTACGCCGCCAGCAAGGCCGGCCTTATCGCCCTGGCCAAGAGTATCGCTCAGGAGATGGGCAGCCGCGGCATTCGTGCTAACGCTATCGCCCCAGGCTTCATAGACACCGCTATGACTCAGCAATTGCCCGAAGATGTTCGCAAGGAGTGGTGCCAGCGCATCCCCCTGCGCCGTGGCGGCACCGTCAAGGATATCGCCAACGTGGCTACCTTCCTCGCCAGTGACATGTCGAGCTATGTAACCGGCCAGGTCATCCAGGTCGATGGCGGCATGAACATGTAATCGTTTTAACGGATTATAGTTTCAGGGCAGAGAGGCTCCCTCAAAACGGGCCTCTCTGCCTTATTTTTTTTCATGATTATCCTGATTTTTCTTTTAAGATATTTTGATTATAAGGAAAATGGTGTTAATTTTGCGCAAAATGAGTGGTAGTTTCCAATTATTCGTTATTTTATTAATTATTTATGTGATCTGAACATGGACAAAAAATCTTTACTCTTTTTTTTCGCTGCCTGCGTCATGGTCTTGAGTGCAGGCGCCCAGTCGCGCAAGTCTGACGCGCCACGTCAACTGCAGCGGCCGTCGCTAAGTCGTGTGAAATCTCAAGCCAATGTCAGTGCTCAGGAAATGCCTATGCGTAGACCTGGCGCTCATGTCGCTGCACCTGCAAGTGACAATGCCCCCTTGAAGCCCTTCTATCGCCGGCCTGCCGGGGCATTCTATTGTCCGGAACTTGCAGTAAACGGTGTAGGCGGATATACCATCGGTCATGATATTGTACTGTTCAAGCCCTATGCCGAATATACTTTCTATACGACAGTCCAGGGCGCTGGCAGTAATACAGACTATGCTTGGGATGTTTATGCTGGATCAGATGATTATACTCCTGTCGATCATGAACAGATCTTGAAGTGGGCCTATGACTTGTCTATCCAGATGATGCCCGTTTTTTATGCAGTCGACGGCCCGTTGGATGATCCCATGACCACTTGGTATTCTTACCAGATGCCCTATTACTCAAAGTCGGATGGCACTGTTGTCGATAATCCGCGATATGCCGAGGCATGGGCGGTGCCTAATCCTGATGTGGTCTTTAACAACTATGATGAAAAGGTTGAGCTTCTGCTCTCGAGCAAGACGGCTTGCCTAGGTGGACGTAATAGAGATCTCAATTACACTTGGACGGATAATTTTTATACTGGGGCTATGCCGTTTGTGTATGATCCCACCGGGCGGTGGTTTGGCAAGAACACTAAACACGTCGACGGAATGGCCCAGGCCTTTGAACGTCCTGAGCATCCCTATCTGCTCAAGAAAGTTTGTATGCGTATAGGATCAATTGTGTGTTCTGCCCCCGTAAATCTCACCTGTAAAGTCTATCGTCTTGAAGATATTCCTCCTTATCAGGATGAAGGTTGTGTCACATTGCCTGAGGAGCCTGGAAGACTGATAGCAATAGGGAAGGGTACAGTAGACCCGATGACTTATGAGGAAAAAAATGGGCTTGTCGAGTTTGAACTCTTTGGCTTTGAGGAGGATGACCCGGATCTGATATATGAATCTTATTTCACTATTGACTATCCGATCTTAGTCTCCATTGAAGGCTACAATGACCCGGCTGCCGCGGCCCTTGAGGACTTTACGGCCTATATCTGTGCCGACTACAACGAGGACGAAGGCTACGGAGAGTTAGCCTATCTCAAAACGCCAATCAATGATGACGATGAGAATTTTACCGGTCAATATGAATGGACAGGCCTGAACCATTTCTATCATGATTGGGAGATAAAGACGGGCTTTTCCATCTTCATTGTTGCCGACCAGCCTTTTATCACCTTCAATTATAAAGACGAGGACGGTGAATATGTCTTCCCCAGTGAAGGCGGCCCGATGCAGCAGTACATTTCCATCGATGACCCCAACCCCCCCGGCCTTTTGTTCTATTCGTGGACTTCTTGTGAAGACGAGGGTTGGACTGTGACATGCCAAGGAGAAGAACCTCCCGAATGGCTGAATATTGAATTGCATGATTGTTTGTATAATGGAGAGTTTGACAACACCGTGGGGGCATGGGTAGTTGCTGACCCATTACCCAATGGCGTCTCTTATCGTGAAGCTGTGGTCAGGTTTGAGTGCCCAGGGGCCTATATCGACTATATGTTCATCCAGGGCGAAATGATTGACCCAATAAATCCCCCAGAACCTCCTTTTATCATGATTAACAAAATCATTGACCTGATTATAAAAGGTGATTATGAATCAAAATATGACGTTGATGGCAATGGAGAGATCAATATCACCGATTTGAATCTTGTGGTCGATTACGCTCTCAGATAATGATGTGACCTTATAAATGTATAATTGACGGGCCACAATGTCAGAACAGCATTGTGGCCCGTCAATAGTTTTTTGTGTATTGAAGATAATCAGTCTTCGCCTTCGGCGACTTCACACTGGCACATCTCACGGTATTCTTGCCAGTCGGGGTCTTCCTCGGCCTCAAACTCAAGCGGCAGGGCAGGGAAGGGCGCCATCACCTCGTTGAACTTGCGTTGGAAAATGTGCAGACTTCGGGTGTAGAACACCCAGTTGCGCTGGCCGTCACCGGTGTAGATTCCTGTCATCACCGCCACCGGGTCACGGTCAAAGCAGTCATTTAGGGAGTCAGTCACTTCTTCCATCATCTTGCTGTCGGTATAGGAGGGGAGTCCCTTGGCGTCGCCTTCATAGGGCCAGGTCACTTCGACGCGGTAACGGTACACGCCTGTGGCGATGACGTTGTCCATGGCACGTCGCCCGGTCACGAGAATGAGGCTTCCGCTGTCACTCTCGGCAGGTGCGGTCCACCAGTCGGCACTGATTCTGAGTTTTGCCATAATCTGATTGTTTTTAACAAAAAAGTGCGACGTCATTCTTGATTCACGTTGCACTTTTTTGTGATTTCAGTAATTGTCGATAGGGGTGTGATTCCGCACCACCTTAGGGGTATACAAAATCAACTGTCTCCTGTCTTAATGTGCGGTCGTTGCCTTGCATGCGGGTAGCACTGATAGCAAACTGAGCTTTTACCTTTATGCCAGAACCATATTTATCGGCTTCGAGTTTTCCTTTAAGGTCATTAAGATAAGCCTTAAATTTAGAGGCGAATGCTTCATATTTTCTAATGGCTTCGGCATCGCTTGAAACATAATCTGAATCTCCACCAGTGGGGTGTTCGATTTTAATGTCTTTGATGAATTGATTGGCTTCAATCCATGCCTGAATGTCAAGCAGCAACTGCTCGGGACCGGTGAAGGAAACGTCGGTGGCAGTGACTGAATAGGTCACATAGGTGGGGTGATCATAATCAGGGCTGGTGTCCCAGTCGCATGAAGAAAGTGATGCGGCTGCAATAAACATGCAGGCACAAGCTATCCAGAATTTGTGAAAAAGTTTCATAACGTTGGTTGATGGATATTAATTTTTGCAAAGGTAGTGTTTTTTTGTGACGCATGAGTAAAAATTGACGGATTTTTTGTGATTTTTTGTCATCGCTAAACATAATAGCTTTCAATGCTAATAATGTGAATTAAAGACAAAAAATCAAAAAAAGCAGCAGAAATTGCTTGTTAATAACTTTTTTTGAGTACTTTTGCAAGCCCTACCGGAGTCGTTAGGACAGATGGGGGGATAAAACTGCTAAGCGACGGGTTGGCCTGTTGCCGCAGGAGATTAAAAACCAATACTGAGATTGAATGAATAAGACAATATTGACGATAGCTGTTCTGGGATTGCTGACGTTGCTGACTTCGGCCTACTATTCGGCTCCTGCCGATAGCCGCATTGGCTTCAAGTCACCATCTCTTGAATTGGGCTCGGACAATAATAGTCTGTCGCCGCTGATGCAGCACCGCGGTGAAATCGTGCTGCTCACCTTCTGGTCTTCGGCCGATGCCGAATCTCGTCTTCACAATATGCACTATGACCGTCTTTCTCGCAGGGATGGCGTGGGTTTTTGTCATGTGTCGATTAACCTTGACCGCAATGTCAGCGTCTTCAATAGCATCGTTACTATAGACAATCTTGACAGGACTGCTCATTTCAGCACCTCGTTGGAGATACAGGAGAATGTGAAGAAGGCTTGGCGCCTTGACGATGGTTTTCATTCATTCCTGCTTGATCAGGAGGGCAGAATCATTGCCGTTGACCCTGATGAAAGCACTCTAATGAAAGTTGGCAAGGGCGTGTGAACGCTCTTTTTTTTCGACTTTTTGGGGAGGAACAAACTTTGTGATGTCGGCTTGCGGGCCGGCAGTTTTTTTTATCCCTTGGACTTCGAGGCAAGCGAGAAGGGGTCGACTAACCACTTGAAGGGTGGAATCTTGCTCATGACAAACACCACCGCAATGATTACAGCCGAGTAAAGGAGAATTAAAGGCAATGTTGTGGGCCATCCGTATGCGGCCACAAGCGGCATCAGGATTTCTTTGATAATCAGGAAGTGATACAGGTAATAGAACAGGCTTTCCCTGCCGATGGCCCGCAGCGGCTTGAAATCCCTCATCAGATTGAATACGAGCAGTGACATGGCGATGGAGCAGGCCAAAATAAGGATTTTCTCGGGGATTCCGTCCAGGTCATAGTGGTCAAGACCGTTCATGACATTACCGCATCTTGGGTAGAGATAGAAGATGAGTGGCAGCAGCACAACGGCTACCGCAACATGCAGGATATTGTTGTGCCACCACTGCCGGTTCAGGACACCCTGCCGGTAATAGTATCCCATCAAGAAGAACACATAGAAATTGAGGGTGCGCTGGATGGAAAAGGGCCTTCCCAGGTGTGTCAACCCGCACAGGACCGAAACAATCAACGCGATGAAAAGATACAACGCAGGTCTGTTGAGCAATGACTTTGGCGTATAGTACAGCATGATTCTCCAGAAGATGAGACTCATCAGGTACCATAATATGCTGTTTGGAAATGATTTTAGCACCTTGAGATAGCTGCCGCCATACAAGTGAACGCTGCTTGCGCAATAGATGAGATGAAATATGAGCAACGGCACGAGAATCCTCAGAACTCCGCTCCACATGGCTTTACTGTTATGGCTGTCAGGCGATTTGGTCAAGTAGCCCGAGACTAGGATGAACAGCGGCATGTGAAAAATGTAGATGAGCCCCATGAGCGCATGATTCAGCACGTTGCTGTTGTCCAGCATAGTGATGACATGGCCCACGATGACCAGGATGATGAGGAATCCCTTTAGGGAGTCGATGCGGTAATCTCTTGCCATGGTCACAGTATCATTTGCAGCAAAGCGACATCGTGGTAATTGGAACCTCGCTTCACCCAAGATTGCAGGATCCCTGCACGGCGATATCCGTAGTCCTCAAACAGTTTGAGGCACACCTCGTTGTCAAGGGCGATAAAAACGTAGAGCTGCCGCAGGCCAATGTGTTCGCGGGCATAGGCGGTCAACAGTTCGAGCGCTTGGCGACCGTAGCCGTTGCCGCGGTATTCGCGGGAGATAAACAGGCCCAGTTCGGCGCGGTTATTCAGGGGATTGAAGTTGATGAAATCCACGGTGCCAATCGGTGTGCCGTCACTCACCAATGTAATCATCAGTCGCAATTGGCGCTGTGAATAAATGTCGCCGGTATATTGCTTGAGATAGTGCCAAAGCGCTTCGCGGGAATAAGGGGCAATGGTGTCGCTCACCATCCACAAGGCGGTGTCATTCTCCCAGTGGTATAGCGTGGCGAGGTCTTCGGGCTCAAGTGCCCGTAAGGCTAACAGGTCGTTTCTCAATAGCTGGTCCATGGTCATGACATTTTTGGGGAGATGACTATGCCGTGGCGATCGGCAAAGATATGGTAGGCCAGGCGTCCCTTGTCGCTGTGAGCGCGGATGTAATCCACTATTTGTGCATAGGTGTGGCATCCGTCGTCGATAAGGACATTGTGATTGCCTTTCTCGGGGATACTTTCCTTAAAGGAGTTGATGCCGGCAAGCTCGGCCACTTTGTCGGCGTGGTCGCTGATGATGACCCACGGCCAGTCTTCACACTCAGGTTGCCTCTTGCCGGGAAGCAGCCGCTTGACAAGCCTGCGTGCCATGGCCATGCCGGCCCGCACAATCACACCCAACTTGACGATGGGATAGAAAATGACGTTGAAGCGTGGAAAATGCTTGCGGTAGAAAATGAGCATGGCATCATAGAAAATCCTGACATAACGCATGGAATTCTTGTGCGTGCTCTCGCCCTTGTAGTGAACCATGGGGGTGGGAAGGAACCAGTTCTCATAGCCTGCCTTGACAATGCGGTAGCTCAGATCGATATCCTCGCCGTACATGAAGAAGTCCTCATCAAAGCCGCCCAGGTCTTGCAGCACTTGGGTGCGGCACAGCATGTATGCCCCCGAGAGGATGTCGATGCATTGGGGCTCCAGATCGCTCAGGTAGCGCAGGTGATACTTGGCAAACCAGGGTGATTGCGGGAACAGTTTCGACAGACCGAATATTTTGCAGAACGATACCCATGGGGTGGGGAACGCGCGTTTACTCTCAGGCAGGAACACACCATTACCGTCCATCATCCTGGCCCCGATAGCGCCACATTTGGAATGCGACTGCATCCATGAGATGCCTTCTTGCAGGCATTGGGGCGTGATAATGGTGTCAGGGTTGAGAATGAGCGTATATTCGCCACGGGCTTGCATGATGGCCTGATTGTTGGCCCTGGCAAACCCCACGTTCTCATTGTTCTCGATATAAGTCACTTGAGGGTGCCGTTCCCGCGAGAATGCGATACTGTCGTCGCCCGACAGGTTATCGACAACGATGACCTCGCCATCAATGCCCTGCATGGCCTGTTCCACCGAACGCAGCGTCTGTTCCAGCAGGTACTTTACTCGATAGTTGACGATAACGACACTCAGTTCCATATCATTATTCCTGTTTTTTCTGACGTTTGATTAACCTTTTTTGGAAAGTTCTCCGTATGATAATGCTGCTCCTAGGGCAGTGCAATAGCGGGCATGCTCAGGTATGTGGAAACGCACTCTGTACAGGCTTTCCATCATCGGGAAAATGAGCTCGCACTCAGGTAGTTGCGTCAGGTTGCCGATGAGGACAAAATCCTTGAATCCGCCGTTGACCTGTGACAATACGGCACATGAACCGATTGTCTCGAGCACCATGCAAATCAGGCCCTTGGCGATGTCATTATTGTTGGCATTACTGCTGACGGCTTTGCCAAACAGCGATGCTGTGGCGTGCATGGGCAGTCCTTCGATGTCACCCTTGCTGATGTCCTTGATTTGCAGGTTGATATGAGAGATGTCGCCATGAGATGCCATCTCAACAACCTCGCAGATATCGTTGGTTTTGAGCAACAGGTGAGACAGTCCTTGCAGTGTGCCGCCGCCCATAGAGATGCCTCCGATGTGGTTGATGGCGTCACCGTCAACGCGAACCAATGTGGTTCCCGTACCCATCGACACGACAATGAGCTGGTCGAGGCCACTGGCAAAGCGTGCTCCGAGACCATCGGCGCGGAATTCGTCAACATGGGTTGTGGGCAAGCCGTAAATGGGTGTGCTGACACCGCTGGCGCCAACGCCGGTGAGCATGACGTGCTCTACCTCTTGAAGGTCGATGTTGTTGTCATACAGGTATTTGCCAAAAGCCCCAAACAGTGAAGTGATAGGATCATTGGCGGTGATGTTCATGGGTGACTTGATGCTGGTACCGTTCTCGATACCCACGATTTTTGTGGTGCTTCCTCCCACGTCAATGCCGATTACTAGACTCATATCACTTGAATTATGTAGATGAATTTCGTGTTAATGTCACTAATTATTGCTGGGGTCACTGGGCATGGTGAGCCACAAGCGGTAGCGGTCTCCAAATCGTGAGACAGCTTCGCGCCACGATTCATCGTCGCCCTCGCTCATGAGCAGTTCGCGTCCGGCATCGTCAAGCACGGCCCAATCGTGCCGCTTGAGCTCGCTGGCAATCTGATCCTTCCCCCAGCCACTGTATCCCACAATGAACTTGATGCGCCCATCTACCTGGCCTCCCAACTCTACATAGCGTTTAACAGCTTCAAAATCACCGCCAAACCACACACCGTCGCCCACACTGATGGATTCGGGGATGATGTCGGGACCAAGCGTGTGGAGGTAGAAGAGCATTTCAGTACCTACGGGGCCGCCAAGGTAAAGCGGAATCTCTTCGACAGTCTCTATCTCGGGCATGATGTCACGCAGGTTGTAACCCATGAAATGGTTCACAACAACACCCATGGCGCCCTCTCCCTCATCAGGATCCACGATTAAAATCAGCGAACGCTTAAAAAAGAAGTCGCCCACTGTAGGTTTTGCAACTAGCAGTGATCCGCGCTTTGGTTGTGGCTGATGGTCGTTGAGATTGTAGATGTCGTGGTCCCAGTCGTTCATGCCTGCAAAGATAGTGCAAAATTCCGTTCAAGCGAACACTTTGAAGGTTAAATGAAAGTTTTTGCCAAGTGTGTTTCTTTTTTGCATTAGAATTCAGTTAGTAGAGCAGTTAACAGCAATATTAACTTCATCGTGTTTTTTTCTTTTAAGATGTCTAATAAATAAGCATTTTCTACGTTATAAAAATATAGAAAACACAATCTAAACAGATAGCAATGAAAGTGATGAAATTTGGCGGGACTTCGGTGGGGTCTATCGAAAGCCTGCTCAACCTCAGAGATATAGTTAACGCCGAGCAACAGCCCGTGCTGGTAGTTGTGTCGGCTATGGGCGGTTTTACTAACCAGCTGCTGGCCATGTGCGAGCAGGCGCAGCAACGCGACACGTCATGCCTCGAGACGTTAGAGGCAGCTCGAAAACGCCACCACGATGCTATCGATGGTGTTGTCGTCGAGTCGATGCGTGACGAGGTGCATGCGACCATCGACCGCTTCATCGACGAGAGCCTCAAGCCTTATTATCTGGCTCTTGCTACCAATCCCATGATGCCCGTTCAGGAAATTGAACGCGTCTGTGATGCCATTGTGGCTCATGGCGAGATACTCTCATCGGCAATTGTGACGGGTATGTTCGAGAATGGTGTGCCTCATCTCTCTCTCAACTGCATGCGGACGGTGTCTGACGCATGCGGCCGCATTCTGGATTGGGAGGCCACCGAGGAACTCGTCAAAGACGAGTTTGCACAGATGGATGCAGGTGTTCATGTGGCTCAAGGTTTTATTTCAAGGGATAAAGATAGTGGCGCAGTGACAAACCTGGGGCGCGGGGGCAGTGACTACACGGCTGCCATCCTTGCCTCTCTGCTCAACGCCGAGGCTCTTGAGATTTGGACCGACGTGGACGGCTTCATGACTGCCGATCCGCGCACCAATCCCGATGCGGTGGTTATTCCGCGAATGACCTATGCCGAAGCCCAACGCATGTGTGACACAGGGGCCAAGGTTATCTATCCGCCCACCATCGCTCCTGTGGCAATGAAACATATTCCCGTTTGGGTGAAAAATACCTTTAATCCCGCTGCACCAGGAACTGTCATCCTTGACGAGGAATGAAATACTACACTACTACCAACAGGCTCGCCGTAACGACACTAGAGCAGGCTGTCACTAGAGCATTGTCTCCTGATGGTGGACTGTATGTGCCCGAACGTTTGCCGCGTTTGCCCAAGGCTTTCATGAACAACATCGGTGCCATGTCATTGCAGGATTTGGCCTATGCTATCGGTGCGTTTACTCTTAATAGTGATGTGCCGCCTGATGTGTTGCATGACATTGTGTTCGATGCACTCAAATTTGACATTCCGCTGGTAGAAACCGCCCACGGGCACTATGTGCTGGAGTTGTTCCATGGTCCCACGATGGCATTCAAGGATGTGGGAACCCGTTTCATGTCGAGGTTGCTGAATTATTTTCGCTCCCGTCATCCCGAGAAGAGGCCCCTTAATGTGCTGGTGCCGACGAGTGGTGACACAGGTAGTGCCGTGGCCAACAGTTTTCATGGCATGCCTGGGGTAAATGTCTATGTGCTTTTCCCGCGAGGAGCTGTGAATGATATTCAGATGTCGCAGTTTGCCACTTTGGGCGGCAATGTGACAGCGATTGAGGTCAGCGGCTCGTTCGACGATTGTAAATCGTTGGTTGAGGAAGCCTTCTTGGATGCCGACCTCAATGAAGCCATGCGGTTGACCAGTGCTACATCCATCAACTATGCGCGACTAGTGCCGCAGATGTTTTACTATTTCTGGGCCTATGCCCAACTGGTCAAGAAGGAGGTGGATACATCTAACCTGGTGTTTGCAGTTCCGTGTTCCAATCTCGGAAATCTCACAAGCGGGCTGATGGCGCAGCAGATGGGCTTGCCTGTCAAGCGTTTCGTCAGCGTTGAGAATCAGAATAACATCTTCTACAATTATGTCAAGACGGGCGAGTTCACGCCAAAACCCACTCAATACAGTATCGCCCCGGCTCTCGATGCCGGCTGCCCCACCAACTTTGGGCGGGTTGTTGAACTCCTGGGAACGCATGAAAATGTGTGCCGTCATATTCATGCCTACAGCTATGACGATAACCAGATAGTAGAGACGATTCGTGAGACCTACCGTGACGAGAATTATCTGTTGGATCCGCACTCGGCTGTCGCTTATCGGGCGCTGCAAGAGGACCTGGAACCTGGTGAGACAGGAATAGCCCTTGCGACTGCTCATCCAGCCAAACTCAAGACGTTGATGGAAGGCATCATCGGCAAGCCGATTGACCTGCCTGATCAACTCAAAAGCTCACTCAACGGTGAACTCAAAGTCACAAAAATGAACAATGGCTTCCCCGCTTTCAAGCGCCTGCTGTTCTCAGGACTGACTTCAAATCCTTAAAGATAGTGACTGGCACTGGATTTAAAGCAGGAAGAATAGCGACACGCCGATAACCGAAATGACGGCACCCCACAGGCTCTTGGCCGTGATGGGTTGCTTGAACAGCCACCACGCGGGCAGGATAATGATGATGGGCGTCAATGCCATCAGCGTGCTGGCAATGCCGGCTGCTGTATATTGCACGGCAAGCAGTGATGCACCCACGCCAACGAATGGTCCGAAGATGGTCGTTGCTATGGCAGCAGTCATGCCTTTGCGGTCACGAACCCCTTTCTGGAAAGGACGAAATCCCTCGCGAAAAGCCATCAGTATTGAGAATCCGATGACTCCTGCAATGCAACGGAAAAAGTTGGCATGGAATGGCAGCAGCCATTCGGCCATATCATTTGTTAGGGATGCCTCGTAATGATTCATGCCAATCTTGCTCAACACCAGCCCCACGCCCTGGCAAATGGCGGCTCCGATAGCAAAAAGCACACCAGCCAAGGGCAACTTGAGTGACAACTTGTGGTTATCTCCGCGGCCCAATACGCTGATCGCAATGCCCGCCAGCGTGACCAGCATCGCCAACATGGCCTGGGGACGAATCTGTTGCCCCAGTGTGAACCAGGCTGTGACAGCCGCTGCAATGGGTGCCAGTGTCATGAACAACTGGCCGAACTTGGATCCGATGATGATGTAGCATTGAAACAGGCAGAAATCACCGATGACATACCCCACAAGTCCCGAGAGTAACATCCACAGATAGGCCTCATTGCTCGCTCCGGCGGGCAGGGGAGAGCCCCCTGTGACCCAGAAGAGAATGGCCGAGAAAACAAGTGCGATGAGCATGCGCATCAGGTTGAGCGTCAGGTTTCCCATTCGCTTGCTTCCATACTCGCTAAGCAGTGCCGTCGCTGTCCATGAAAATGCGACACCTATTGAAATCAGTTCTCCCACATATTGCATGGCCGCAAAGGTACATATTTTACTTAACAGTAGATATATGGTCGTCAACCTATTTTTCCCCGTTTTGGGTGGATTTCTAAATTAAATACATTATATTTGCAACATTAATGATAAACTAAATCAAGTAACTATGATTAAAAGATTATTTGTTCTACTGCTGAGCATGATGACGTTGGGTGTTGCTGCCCAGATGGGTAAGTTCACGATAAAGGGTACCTTTGAACAGTTTGGGGACTCGGTGCAGTTCTTCTTTCCCAGCCCCAGTCAGGGTGATATTCCCTACCTGGGTTTTAAGCAGAATGAGATACGTGCGGTCACTGGTAAAATGCTTGAGGTGTCGTTTAACCTCAGAGAAGCTGATAAGATTTCGATAAGGCATTGGTTTACAGGGCGTCATCGGGATGAAGACGGCGATATCACACTTCCTGCCATTCCTGGCTATACGCTCGTCCTCATGCAGGATGAGAATGGTAATCTTATCTTGGGTGGCTCACAGTTTTATGTGGACTATAACGAGGCATGGCAGAAGGTGAATCTTATTCACAAAGCTGCTAAAGCCTATGTGAAAGAAGTCCGGGGTAAAATTGCTGCTGGAGTACCTAAGGAACAACTGATGGGCGAGTATGAGAAGAAAATGCCGTTATTGGTTCAGGAGTTGGTCGATACAGTGACTAACTATGTCAAGGCCCATCCCGATCAGGATGCCGCTGCTGCGCTGATTGCCGAGCTACCTGAGGACCTTGATTACCTTGAGCCTGCAGTAGCCCTGCTGACCGAGCGCGCCTATTACAGTGTGGCCGCCAACCTCTTCAAAGATAAATTCGAGAAGCTCATGAGGGCCAAGCAATTTGCTCTTGAAGGCAGCATGGCACCCGATTTCACGCTAATGGACATTAATGGCAAGCCGCTGACACTGAGTAGTCTGCGTGGCAAGTGGGTGATTCTCGACTTTTGGGGCTCATGGTGCATCTGGTGCATCAAGGGCATGCCCAAGATGAAGGAATATTATGAGAAGTATCAGGGCAAATTCGAAATTCTGGGTGTGGACTGCAACGACACGGTTGAGAAGTGGAAAGAAGCAGTCGCCAAGAATGAACTGCCCTGGTTGCACGTCTATTGGGACACTGAAGACGAGAACTGTGACAATCCGGTGGATATCTATAACGTGCAAGGCTTCCCCACTAAGGTTGTCATTGATCCCGAGGGCCGTGTCGCTAAAATTGTCGTGGGTGAGAATCCCGCTTTCTATGATTTCCTTGACGAAGTGCTGAAATAACTTTAATGGTGTGTTTTTCCTGTTATGTTCCTGATCGTTGACAAGAACGCCCAGGGCTGGACTCTTGCCCAGGATCTCGGTAGGGGATTGTGGCTGGTTTCAAAAATATTTGCGTATCGATGTGATTCTTACTAACTTTGCAGCAAGATAATAAACAAACATAAATTGTTGAAGAATATGAAAAAAGTGATTCTTTGTATGCTCGCGGGCATAATGGCGCTGTGTGCAATGGCCCAGGGTAAATTCACAGTGAAAGGAACCTTTGATTTTGCCGGTGACTCGGCATTCTTTGCTCTCCCCGACAATGGTGGACAGACTCGTGCTGTCACTGGCGAGATGCTTGAGGTGTCGTTTGACCTCAAGGATGCGGAGTATCTTACTATAGGACGCTGGTTTACAGGACGTTCGCATGAGGAGGAGGGAGACATCAAGCTTCCTGCCATCCCAGGCGAGACGCTTGTCGTCACGATGGATGCCGATGGTAATATGCAACTAAGCGGCTCCCAGTTCTATGTGGATTATAACGAGGCCATGAAAATGGTGGATCCTGTTAACAAACAGGGTGAAGCATTTATGCAGGAACTCAGAGAAAAAGTAGCGGCTGGCCTACCTGAAGAGGAACTGATGGATTTTTATCAGAAGAATGTTAATGTATTGTTGCAGAACTTATCTGATGCCGTGATGGGCTATGTCAAGGCCCATCCCGACCAGGATGCTGCTGCCGCGCTGATTAATGAACTGCCCGGCGAACTCGATTACCTCGAGCCTGCCATTGCACTGCTGTCCGAGCGCGTCCGTAATGGCGTTGCCGCAAACCTGTACAAGGAAAAACTTGAGAAGGCCCAGGAGGAGGCTGCAAAGTATGGCCAGAAGGGTAGTGTGGCTCCCGACTTCACGCTCAACGACATCAACAGCAATCCGCTGGCGCTGAGTAGCCTGCGTGGCAAGTGGGTGGTTCTCGACTTCTGGGGATCATGGTGCGTGTGGTGTATCAAGGGTATGCCCAAGATGAAAGAATACTATGCCAAGTATCAGGACAAACTGGAAATCCTGGGTGTGGACTGCAACGACACCGTTGAGAAGTGGAAAGAGGCTGTCGCCAAGCACGAGATACCCTGGCTGCACGTCTATTGGGACAAGGAGAAGGGTGACAACCCGCTGGAGTTGTACCACGTGGATAGCTTCCCCACCAAGATCATCCTTGACCCCGAGGGCCGTATAGCCAAGGTGGTTGTGGGTGAGTCTCCCGCCTTCTATGACTATCTTGACGAAGTATTGAAATAACTCTTAACTCTTAAATATATGGAACATACAAAGTGTTTGATTATAGGCTCTGGCCCTGCCGGTTACACCGCAGCAATTTATCTGGTGCGCTCGGCTATCGACTGCTTGCTCATCGAAGGCCTGCAGGTGGGTGGCCAGTTGACACAGACGACTACAATAGAGAATTTCCCGGGTTTCCCTGAGGGCATTGACGGATTCCAGCTGATGGACAACATGCGTCAGCAGGCCGTGAATCTGGGCGCAAAGATGAAATCGGGCCTCGTTGCTGGCATCGACATGAGCCAGCGCCCGTTCCTCGTCACCCTCGACGGCGGTGAACAAATGACTGCCGACACCATCATCGTCGCCACAGGTGCTACTGCCAAGTACCTGGGCTTGCCCGACGAGACGAAATATGCGGGACAGGGAGTATCGGCCTGCGCGACCTGCGACGGCTTCTTCTACCGCAAGAAGGTCGTTGCTGTCGTGGGTGGTGGTGATACCGCCTGTGAGGAGGCCGACTACCTGAGTCACCTTGCCAACAAGGTCTATCTCATCGTGCGCAAGGACTACTTGCGTGCCAGCGAGGCGATGCAGCAGCGTGTCAAGGAGAATGAGAAAATCGAGATTCTGTTCAACACCAACACCGTTGGCCTCTTTGGCGACAACGGCGTGGAGGGTGCCCACCTGGTTCGTTTCAAGGGCACTGACAAGGAGGAATTGTTCGACATTGCCATCGACGGCTTCTTCCTCGCCATTGGCCATCGTCCCAATACCGAGTTCCTGGGCGGACAGATTGACCTGGATGAGCAGGGCTACATCATGCTCGCTGGCCACAACACCGCGACCAACGTCGAGGGCGTCTTTGCCGCTGGCGACGTTGCCGACCCGCACTACCGCCAGGCCATTGTTGCTGCAGCTGGAGGCTGCCGCGCTGCCATCGACGTCAAGCAGTATCTGTCCTAAAGCTATGCCTGTATGGACACCGCGTTGATTATCATATTATCGGCGATTAGCCTGATGATGATAATCCTGGCCATCGTCATCTTGACAGGAAGGGGTGATGGACTGATTGCCGGTTACAACACGATGAAGGAAGAAGAGCGCAATCGCTTCAACACTAAGAGGTTGAGGGTGGTCGTCGCCGTCATGATATTGTTTACTATGGCATTTGTCTGGCTGGTGTCTCTGATTGATTCTACTGTAGTCATATTGCTGGCGGGCCTGCCAGTCCTGTTTGGCTTATACATCGTCGGCATTGTCATCGCCAACAAATGGTGCAAGAAGAAATAGGGTAAAAAAGGGACGGTTCTTTTGATGACATTTATCCAGCCATTTATTCTGAAAGTGAGATGATCGTGTTGGAATAGTGTAGTGTCTCGATTGGTTTACCCTGTTGATTCCTGATTGTTTCAGATTTTTTAGAAAGATTTATTAATATTGGTTTTTAAAATTGTTTGTATTATGAAAAAACTATTCTTTATTATTGCCGCAATGGCTATGTGTTGTGTTGGCGCTCAAGCCCAAACAGTGAAGACTGGTGCTTTTGAGGTGGGTAACTACTCAGGTGCATCCGAGTTCTACAATGGTTCCTATTTTGACATGGCTCCCACCAATTTCTATTTGGACCATTTTGCTTCTCAGATGATATATCTCTATTTCAGTGACTTCGTTTCCGAATTTGCCGGCAAGCAGAATGTAAAGATTACGGCGATTTACTACAAGTTCAACGACCAGTCGGTCTATACCGACATCCTGGCCGATTATTCGTTTTATCTGCAGGAGGTTGATGTGAATGAGTTCCAAAAAGACGCTGACGGTTACAAGCTCTATTTTGACTGTATCAACAGTGGCGATCCTGCCGTGAGCGGTGCTTTTGTGTATGAGGCTTTCACTGCCTACGGCGAGGATGTTGAGATCAAGGTTGACCTGAGTGATGCCCCGTTTGCCATCACTCCTGGTAAGAACCTGGTGGTCACCGCTATCTATGACCTGACGGGTGAGTGCATGTCGAGCAGTGACGACGCACCATTCTACACCTCCGACATCCGTGACCGTGTGATGACCTACAGCGACAACAACGACTCGTTCTTCGATTATGCCAACAGCAGCGACTATCCCAGGTGCTCGGTAGGGCTTAGTGGTGGCGGCACTAGCGTGTATTTGCCTGTTACACGTTTTGAGTACACCTATACTGAGCCTGCACCAGTGAGCCTGCGTGGCGATGCCAATGGAGATGGTACTGTCACCATTTCGGATGTGTCAGCGATTATCGATTACTTGCTGGGCACTGCACCCGAGAATTTTGATCTTGAAGCAGCCAATTGCAACCTTAGCGAGGATGGCGTCACTATAGCCGACGTTTCTGCTCTCGTCGATTATCTGCTTTATAAGACATGGTAAATCCATAGCCGTCTAAACTGTAAAATAATATAGCAGCTGTCAACTCATTGGCAGCTGCTATATTTATATTATTGTGAGTAGAGAGTGGACTTGCTACTGTTCCTGTGGAACGTTGATGTTGTGGCTCATTACCAGGTCATGGGTGCGCTGCATGAAGCGTGAGAACTCGCCGCGACTGTCGGAGCGAAGCAGGTCGGGACGGGCTTCTGGAATTAACACGTAATTCTGGCCACGGGCAACAGGCTTCTGGACAAAGAAGAGTTTATAGCGCGGTTCCACAATAACGGCACGGCCGTTCTCCATCCTGAGTGAGACCTTGACCATAGCTCCCCCACGGGTGTCGATGTCACTCTGGTTGCTGATGAAGTTGCCCATGCTATAAACCAGCAAAACGTTTTTGTCAAATTCTTCACTGTATCGCATCTCCATGGGTTCAATCACATGAGGATGGCCGCCAATGATGAGGTCAACCCCTTGCGCAACAAGCCAATCGGCCAGGGTGCGCTGCGAGGCAACGGGCTTCAATTGGTACTCAATGCCCCAATGCAGGTTCACGCAGATGGCGTGAGCCCCACGTTCTCGTGCCAATGCGATGTCATTGGCAATCTGCTGCTGGTCAATGAAATCGACAATGACGTTGCCCTGAATTGGAATGCCATTGGTGCCGTAGGTATAGTCCAAGAAGGCGATTTTCATCTCCTTGATATTGATAATGCGGGGAATGGATTTCTCTCGGGCCTGCTGGTCGGGATAGGTGCCAATGTGAGGAATGCCTAACGAATCAAGCACTTGACAGGTCCTTACCAGTCCCTTGTCACGGCGGTCCAGACAGTGGTTGTTGGCAGTGAGAAACAGGTCGAAGCCAATGTCGCGCAACTGCTGCGCGTAGCTGTCGGGAGCACTGAAGCAGGGATAGCCAGTGTAAGGCTTGCCGCCCAAGGGGCATTCCAGATTTACAACGGCAAGGTCTGCCCATCGGATATCGTCCTCGAGATATTGGAAGCACGGTGAGTAGTCGTATGTTCCGTCAGGTTGCTGGGCTGCGGTGATCTGCGGGGCATGCTGCATGGCATCGCCCACAAAGGTGAGATTCACCGTGTGATTGCTTTCCAGCAACGACACGATCGAGAGCATCAATATGGAGAGCAGTTTCATGCTTTAGTTTCTAGTCCTTAGTCCTTAGTTGGGGGATGTCACTCTAATCCCTATGCTATAGCTTTTAACCTTCAAATGAGCAAGCCATGGCTCGCTCATTTGAATTTATCTTCCGCGTTTCTGCGCCTTGGCTTGTGCCTTGGCGTTGCGCATCATCTGCATGGGATTGGTCGAAACCTGATGCATTACCTTGCGCATCTGCAGGAACTGCTTGAGCAGACGGTTCACTTCCTCAACGCTGGTGCCGCTGCCGGCAGCAATGCGTTTGCGGCGGCTGGCGTCGATGATGTCGGGATTGGAACGCTCTTGGGGAGTCATAGAACCAATGATAGCTTCAACACCCTTGAAGGCGTCGTCGGGAATATCAATGTCCTTGATGGCTTTGCCCACGCCGGGAATCATCGAAGCCAGGCTCTTGAGGTTACCCATCTTCTTGATTTGCTTGATCTGCTTGATGAAGTCATCAAAGTCAAACTTGTTCTGCTTGATTTTCTTCTCCAGCTTCTCGGCCTCTTCCTCATCATACTGCTGCTGCATGCGGTCCACAAACGACACGATATCGCCCATGCCCAAAATGCGGTCGGCCATACCTGCGGGACGGAAGGGGTCCAGATCGGTCATCTTCTCGCCAATACCCACAAATTTGATGGGCTTGTCAACAACGGCGCGGATTGACAGCGCGGCACCACCGCGGGTGTCACCGTCGAGCTTGGTGAGCACGACGCCGTCAAAGTCCAGACGGTCGTTGAATGCCTTGGCGGTATTGACTGCATCCTGACCAGTCATCGAGTCCACAACAAACAAGGTCTCGTTGGGGTGGATAGCATCCTTGATAGCCTTGATCTCGACCATCATGGCCTCGTCAACGGCAAGACGACCTGCAGTATCGACAATCACCAGGTCAAAGCCGTTCTGCTTTGCGTGGTCAATGGCATGCAATGCGATGGCCACGGGATCCTTGCTCTCGGGCTCACTATATACAGGCACCTCGATCTGCTCGGCGATGGTCTTGAGCTGGTCGATAGCAGCAGGACGGTAAACGTCGCATGCCACGAGCAGCGGTTTGCGTTTTTCTTTGCCGTTCTTGAGGCGGTTGGCAAGTTTCCCGGTGAAGGTGGTTTTACCCGAACCTTGCAGACCTGACATCAGAATAACGGCAGGATTGCCCTCGATGCTGAACGTGGCTTCCTCGCCGCCCATGAGCGCTGCCAGTTCGTCGTGCACAATCTTGACCATCAGCTGGCTGGGATTGACGGCATTAATCACGTTTTGGCCCAAAGCCTTGGCCTTGACGTCATCGACAAATTTCTTGGCAACGGGATAGCTGACGTCGGCGTCAACAAGCGCACGGCGCACTTCCTTGAGGGTTGATGCTACATTGATTTCAGTAATTCGGCCTTGTCCTTTCAGGACCTTAAATGACCGTTCAAGTTTCTCTGATAAATTTTCAAACATATTGTGATTGAGGTTTTTATTACCGGTTGCTGATACACATGATTCTCACGCTAAGTCGCAAAGACGCTAAGTTGTTCAAGTGCTTTTATCGCTTAGGGCCTTAGCGTGATTATGTGTAGCTGGGTTTTATTTCTTTTTCTTAATGAGTTTGTTCGTCGCTGTGTCTGGGAAGACGATTTGCGGCTTGAATTCGCGCCCTTCCTCGGGTGTGACGATGGCATAAGCCATGATAATGACGATGTCACCCACCTCGACCTTGCGAGCTGCGGCACCGTTAAGGCAGATTGTGCCGCTGCCGCGCTCACCCGCGATGGTGTAGGTATCCAATCGTTCGCCATTGTTCACGTCAACGATATATACGCGCTCACCCTCGATGATGCCAGCAGCATCCATGAGGTCCTGGTCAATGGTGATGCTTCCGATATAGTTGAGGTTAGCATCGGTCACCGTCACGCGGTGAATCTTAGATTTCATGACTTGGATGTACATATCTATTGAGTTTTAAGTTTTTAGTAGCAAGTTTTAAGTATCAATACGAACTGATTTCTAACGCCTAACGTCTAGAGTCTAACGTCTAAAGTCTAACGTCTCTTATAAGTGATATTATCAATCTCGCGCACGTCGCCGCAATACACCGTGATGCACCCCACGATGTAGTCGCTGTCGTCCCAGTTGGTCACGGGTTGCAGCGTGATGCCGTCGCAGATCGAGAAATACTCCGTTTCCATCTCGGGCCATGCGTCAATGGTGGCTACCACCCAATCGTGGGTTTGTTCTACGGTATGGTCCTTGGCAAAATCCAGGCTGCGCTTGAGCGTGGCGTAAATCTGCGGGGCGACTTTACGCACCTCGGGGGTGAGGCGCACGTTGCGGCTGCTCTTGGCCAGGCCGTCGTCCTCGCGCACGCAGGGACACTGAACAATATTGATATCAAATCCCAGCTGCTTGATCATCGCACGGATGACGGCAATCTGCTGGAAGTCCTTTTCGCCGAAGTAGGCGCGGTCGGGCATTACCCACGAGAACAGTTTGCTCACAATCTGGCACACGCCGTTGAAATGGCCTGGGCGCATGGCGCCTTCCATCACCTGCTGGACGGGGCCGAGGTCAAACACGCGGGTGTCGGGCTCAGGATAAATCTCCTCGACGGTGGGCATGAAAGCCACGTCAACACCACATGCCTCAAGCAATGCGGCATCGCGCTCGGCAGTGCGGGGATAGGTGCGCAGGTCTTCCTTGTTGTTGAACTGCGTGGGGTTCAGGAAACAGCTGACGACAACTGCGTCATTTTCCTTGCGGGCACGATCGACGAGCGATTTGTGACCTTCGTGCAGGGCACCCATGGTGGGCACCAGACCTACTGATTTGCCTTCCTGGCGAAAGGCCTGAACGGCCTCGCGCAATTCATTGACCTTGCTGATAATCTTCATTCTTCTTTTAAATATAATGTAAATTAAAACTGCAAAATTAGTGCAAGTCGAGCGAAATGCCAAATTTATTTGAGCAATTCCGAGACGCAGCCTAATTTATTCAAAATTAATATGCAAATGCCACACTGGCAAATTTTGTGCATACTGAGCGCAAAAAAGTTACACTTATTTTGCCGAAGTGCAGCCAAAATTATGCAAAAAACGTGCCAATTTTTTCATATCTCGGGTAACGTGGCCTTTTTAGACAACATAGACAATGTGGCCTGTTAAAAGCCACAACTAGGGCAAACTCTATTGCGGTTAGCCTATCTTTTTTAATCTAATTGCTTGCGATAAATGGCATCTAGGGTTTGTCCGTTTTTATCTTTCCAGACAAGCCAGCCGTTGTTGCTGCTGCCAATACAGAAATCGGCGGCTGTGCTGGGGCTGGAAAACGTTTTGTCAGAAGCTAACACCAAATTATCCCCATCAACAACCGTATATTCTTTAAGAAGCTTCTCTCGTTTTTCTTTCCACACAAGTGATTGAACATGGGATTTTGAAATGATGCTTCCCTTCAACACAGTAAAACCATCAGAATCATAAAAGCCTCTAGCATCGCATCCTCGTCCTTTGGTGTAAAATAGATGCTCCTCTATTGGCTTTGCAATCTCAAAAATATTACAGCCGACGAATGAGGTAAGAAACTTTACGTCTTCAAAAAAGCCTTCCATGTCATCCTTTCGATACTCAGGAAGATTGGGAGCCTTCGGCATCTGTTTGTTTTCATTCAGCACAAACGAATTTGATGCTTTTGCCTCGGCTATGGCCTTGAATTCTAAGTATTGCACATCGGCTTTGGTCATTGCTGCATCTTTGGCAATAAACAACAACGCCTTTTGCCAGAATGATTTCTTGCTATCGTGGTCCTTAACTCGCTCTCTAAAGTTTTCTGTTTCACCGATATATGCTTTTGGCTTTGTTGATTCATCTTCCCCAAGCAAAATATAGAATGCAGGTGTTTGCAACTCCTGTCTTTCATTCAAAATAGAAAGATTGGCACGTGGAATTACATACATCATGCAAATCTTATTACTGATGAGTACGTACTGAGTCCCTTTGGGATCTCCATCAATCAAATATGTCGTTACTGTCTTGCCCATCTTAATATATCTGTTTCTGTTCAATGTAAGGATGTTGAGTATCTAGTCAATTAGTACAGGAAACTATCCATGTTACTATTGTCGTGAATACCTTCATTTTTATTACTCAAAGTTTCTTTTACGTTTTGACAAGGCCTTTTAGGGAATAACTTATAGAAATATCCCAATTCTGAACTAGAGTCAGAAACAGGCCGCTGTTAGTTCCTTGCCTAGTTTGTGGATGTGCTCTAAGATTTTCTGTTCACGTTCGGCTGAGGGTTTCTTGAAGCCGTTGATGTAGTTGCGCAGTAAGGTGGCATTCATGCCGATAGAACGGGCAAATTCAGCAACGTTAATCTCCTTGTGTGTCAAGAAGAAACGCTGCATAGCAGTAGGCTCTGCATCTTCATAGGTGAAACTCTCAAAGCTGATGTCTTCATCTAATGCTCGCCAGTGGATGCCACCCATGCCGAAAGTGTATTCGGCTCGTTGGTCATCGGTGGCATTCCTCAATTTAGGATACCACAACAATGATTGGCGGTATTCATTATTGTTTTCATCAGCGCCATAGATATATTCAGTGTCAAACCAAATTTTGATAATTTTCATAACTTATTGAGTTTTATCAGTTAAAATGTTCATTCCAACGTTTGATGATGATGTCGGCATTCTCATGAATGACAGCATTGATTTTTTTCATATCACCAGCTTTGATATTATGTTTTTCAACAAGAATAAACTGCTTACCATCCCAGTCAAACTTTGCCATGCCGTTATTACCCTCGACATGAATGTGGATTGGTTCGTGCTCTTTGCTGTAGAAGAAAAATGAGAACCCGAAGAATCGAAAAATTTCTGGCATAACTATGATTATTATTGATTTCTGAGGCAAAGATAGGAATTATTTTTAATACCATCTATTTTTTGTGTGATTTTTACTATTTTTGTGTGATTTTTTTGTGAGTTGTGCGTCTAACGGGCAAAAGAAAGTTTTAAAACGCTAGAAAAATGAACGAACTGGAAAGCAAATTTGCGCAGACCATCAAGCAGAACAAGAGCACCATCTACACCGTGTGCTACATGTTCTCGAAAAATGCCGACGAGGTGAACGACCTCTTTCAAGAGGCAATCATCAACCTGTGGCGGGGCTTTGAGGATTTTGAGAACCGCAGCAACGTGAAAACTTGGATCTACCGCGTGGCGCTGAACACCTGCATATCGCAGGAACGCAAGAAACGCCGCACGAGCACCGAATCACTGACGATGGACATCAACCTGTTTGAGGACCACGACGAGGCCACTCGCCAGGTGGACATGCTCCACAAGCGCATCAGCCGCTTGGAACCCTTTGACCGAGCCATTGTGCTCTTGTGGCTGGAAAACATGCCCTACGAGGAAATCGGGCAAGTAGTCGGTATCTCGACGACCGCCGTCGCAACTCGCCTCTACCGCATTAAAGAACAACTCAAAAAAATGAACGATTAAAAAAAGACTTTAAGATTATGGACTACGAACTTGATGAAATGCGCCAGCAAATGGCGATATTGAAAGATAAACTCGAGAGCCAGACTATTGTGAACGACCGCTTCATCCGCCGCTCCATCAAGCGGAGTGTGGGCACCATCAACAGGCGCTATCTTGTGTTGGGGATTATTGCCTTTGCGATGATACCTTATGGCTACTGGGTCTTTGTAATGCTGAATGGGCTCTCGGTTGCCCTGTGGCTCACTATGTGCGTGCTGATGCTTACAGTGGTGGGGTTCATGTATTATAATGGCCGCGACCTGCGTGACAACGACTTGATGGGTGGCAACCTGCTGGATGTCAAGCGCAAGGTGACCCTTGCCAAGAAACGTGATGCCAATTGGCTATGGTTTGGCATTCCAGCCGCAATGGCATGGTTCGGGTGGTTCATGTATGAGGAATCACAGAAGATAGGATTCTCTCAGGGCATACTCATCTTCTTCATCTTCAGTATGATAGCCGGATTGCTCGTCGGTCTGTCTGTACACTTCAAGACGCAACGTTATTACCGCGACACCATCGAGCAGATCGAAGAGCTGGAAAACACCAAGTAACCTTGTCGCTGATAAGAATTGCCGCCCGAAGAGTTTCTCGTTCTTCGGGCGGCAATTCGTTTGTGTCACAGCGATACTCGCCTAAAACCGAGATTATCATTCATAAATCATCGGCAGTTCAATGATTCTAACTACCTTTGCAGGCGACATTGGAATGCTATTAATAACGAATGAAAAATCATAATAATCATGATGAAAAGCATTACACAAATTATCATTTCCTTGTTGCTGCTGGCGTGGCTCTCGCCGATGGAAGCTTATGCAGCAAACCTGCCTGGCGACGTGAACAATGACGGCGAGGTTAATATCGCTGATGTTAACATGGTCATTAACGTGATTTTTGGCGGAGGCAGCAGCCAGAGTGCTGATGTCAACAAAGACAGCGAGGTCAATATCTCAGACATCAATACTGTCATCGACATTATTTTGGGCGGTACGATGCCGAATCCACCAGAAACTGAGGCCATTACCGTGAATGGCGTATCGTTCAACATGGTCAAAGTTGAAGGCGGCACGTTCACCATGGGTGCCAACGACAATGACACCGAAGCCGAATATGATGAACGCCCTGCCCACCAAGTGACATTGTCGTCGTTCAGTATCGGCCAAACCGAGGTAACCCAGGCTTTGTGGCAAGCCGTGATGGACTTCAACCCTAGCAGTTTCAGGAGTGCCCATGGATATGCCGATGACTTGAGTCGTCCTGTTGAGAACGTATCCTGGTATGATTGCCAGGCATTCATCACCGAGATGACTTTGTTAACAGGCAAAACATTCCGTTTACCAACCGAGGCCGAATGGGAATATGCCGCTCGTGGCGGTAACATGAGTAGGGGCTATAAATATGCCGGTAGTAATAACATTGATGATGTGGCGTGGTATAACAACACTGGCGACAATTTGGGCGACCAAACCCATCTCGTCGCCACTAAAGCTCCTAATGAGTTGGGCTTGTATGACATGTCAGGCAACGTGGAAGAATTGTGCCAGGACTGGTATGGGGAATACAGCGACGAAGCACAAACAAATCCGACGGGACCCGATTGGGGCCTTGGTCGTGTAATCCGTGGCGGCAACTGGAATCAAGACGCCAATCGTTGCCGAGTATCGTTTAGAAACGGCATTGCCCCGTCGGGCGGGATCAACACCGTCGGGCTGCGTGTCATTCTTTATAAAGGTGAATTCAACCTTTCAGAATCGGCATTGACATTATGTGTCGGTGAGAACAGGTCGGTGACTATTCTCAATGGCGATGGAGAATATACCGTTGAGGGCGGAGAAGAGCATGTTACCTATACTATTAATGGTAATAGACTCATAGTGACGGGAAGCCAAGAAGGCACGACAGCCCTCAATGTGACCAATACCTCCACTGGGGCCACTGCGGTTCTTGCCATCAACGTTGAACCCGCACCTGCCGCTGTTACTGAGACTTTCACTGTCAACGGGGTGTCATTCACGATGGTCGAAGTTGAGGGCGGAACATTCACGATGGGTGCTACAGCCGAACAGGGCAGCGCTGCCCAGAAAGATGAAAAGCCAGCTCATCAAGTCACGCTTTCTTCTTACAGCATCGGAAAGACAGAGGTCACTCAGGAGTTATGGCAGGCAGTGATGGGCAGCAATCCCAGTTATTATATTGGCAACATGAACCGCCCCGTGGAGTGCGTGTCATGGGAGGATTGCCAGACGTTCATCACTAAGTTAAACGAGATAACAGGCAAAACGTTCCGTTTGCCAACTGAAGCCGAGTGGGAATTTGCAGCGCGAGGCGGCAACCAGAGCAATGGTTACAGATGTGCCGGAAGTCATAACGTCGATGATGTAGCGTGGTATTCCAATAATTCAGGAAGCGTGACGCGGCCCGTAGGCACCAAATGCATGAATGAGTTAGGCCTGTATGACATGAGTGGCAACGTTTGGGAATGGTGCCAAGACTGGTATGGAGGATACAGCAATGAAGCACAAACAAATCCCACGGGACCTGAAGAGGGTTATCCTTATCGAGTAATTCGGGGTGGCAGCTGGCTCAACGCCGCCACAGTTTGCCGTGTGTCCAGAAGGGGAGGTGAAGTCCAGTTTGGAGGGATTCGATACATTGGATTACGTCTTGCCCTTTAATCCCTATCTGGATTGGAAATAACCAAAAAACTCCCCGGCACACGATAGCGGCCGGGGAGGTTTTTTGTCAGTGTTTAGAGATAAGTTCGCAATCTCACTCGGGCCAGGTGTTGGTCAGCAGGTAGTCTATAAGGACGGTAATGTCCGAAATTGAGATGTTGCCATCCTGACTGCAGTCGGCATTGTAGAGGTTGATGCCGTCGGTGGATTCGGTCAGTAGGTAGTCGATGAGTACAGTGACATCGACGATAGTGACGTTGCCATCGTCATTGGCATCGCCTCGCAAAACGCCACCTCTCTTGGTCAGGCGCCACACGGTCAGGTGTCCGCCAGGATAGTACTGATAAATGGTAACATTGCGCGAGTCGATAACCTCGGCATTCAGCCAGTTGGCCTGATAGGTGTTGGCGTTGGCATTGACGGTCTCCTGAACTTGGACAATAGGAGCGCTGGCATTCATCTCGGCAACGGCAAAGCCATCAAAATAGTTGGCGGGCGTTGGATAAACAACGAGTTCCTTGCCGTCCCAAATGAATGGGAAAGCACCATTGCAGTTACCCTTGTTGGGCAGGCTAAACTCGGTTGCGGCGAAGTTGTCTCCTTCAAAAGCGAGCTTCTTGGGCGAGCTGGAGCGGTTGATATAGAGGATAGCGTCATTGCCATTCAGGTCAGTGTAGTAGTTGAGCACTGTGCCGCTGTTGGCACCCACGCCATCGCAGGAGGCCAGATAGGTGTTGTCGGTGTCGAGCTCACCATCAGTGAACTTGATGCGGCTGATGCTGGTGCCGCTGCTGGCGCCAACAAGATAAAGTTCTCCGTCATCCAGCAGGTTGCCGCGAGCAAAGCCTATGTTGTCGCTACGGCCAAAGTCGGTAACATCGGCAGGCAACGTGAATGTCGCCACCGTTCCTGTCGTGGGGTTGATTATCTTGATAGCAGGGCTGCTGGTGTTCCATGGGTCAGGGAATTGGGAGTCGCTGACGACGAGGTTCCCGGCTTCATCGCGGGTGAATCCCACATTGCGGCCGCCCTCAAATGTTTCGCCTGTCAAGCCGTCTTGGTCCACAACCAGGATGGTGCTGGTGCCCTTATCGTTGATGTAGAACTTGCCGCCCATGCCGAAACCCTGGCGTGCGTCGGCAGTGGCAAGGAAGTTGATGTTGTTGATTTCCCACACTTTCTCGATGCTGTAGGTCACAGGAGAGGGTCCGCTGTTAGCTCCCAGATAGGCCGGCTCGCTCTCGTTGCCGTAGCCGTCGATGACACACACGGCATACCAGTAGCCACTCTGGAATGTACTGGGTAGTATGTATTCGGGTTTGTAGGTGATACCCAGCAGGTAGTCGCTCTTGATGCCCTCAAAATCGCTGCTTGCGGCTTCCTCTTTGGTCAAATCTGCAGGCACTGCATAGACTGAGTATTTGACCAATGTGCCTTCCTGAATTGTCCATGACAAATTGGATCCACTCAGTGTAAGACCAGTGGGAGCGCTATAACCCGGAGCCGTTTTCCATGTCACGGCAGGAATCATTGCAGGATACTGGAAGGCATTATTGTACAGGTAGTTGCCAAGTCCGCCGACGCCTCCGTTGTTTCCGTTAATGTTCTTGGCACTATAGAGCACGGCGCCAGGTGCTTTGTTCTCGGTGTACTGGCGGGAATAGTTTATCTGCTTGGTTACCTCGGCCCAGTCATTTGCCGTGTTGCTGCTTTCGGCAAGGAAAGAGATGCTGTGGCTGGCGTAATGGTGCCGTCCGTAATGCTTGGCAATATAACTCCACCACTTGGTCAAGGGGCCGAATGGGTTGGTCGCATGAGTGGTCTTCCAGTAGAGCTGTGGCGAAATATAATCGATGGTGCCTTGTTCCAACCAAGCCAGCGGGTCGCTGAAGATGCCGTTATATTGCCAGTCGCTGCCTGTGGGGCAGGGAGTTACGACATGTTGTCCTGCCGAGGTACTGGCTGTGCCTGCAACACCGGCAGGGCTGATGCCAAAGCGCACTTCGGGTTTGGTCTCTTGAATCATGTTATAGACGTCGGCGACCATCATGTTGACGTTATTGCGTCGCCAGTCGGCAAAGGTCATGTCCACTCCGGATTCATTCCACAGCCGGTAGTCGCCGGCAGTGCTGTTGGTGGGAATGCCGTTGGGATAAAAGTAGTCGTCAAAGATAATGCCGTCCACGTCATAGTTGGTGATGATTTCGCGAATGACGTTGACAATGCGTTCACGCGTCTCGGGAAGGCCGGGATTAAGGATCGTGTAGGTACTGCTCCCGTTATTGTAGGACAAAAGCATTCCTGCCTGCTGCAGGGCTTGGTCCTGTGGCGTGTTCCAGTTGGTCCCTGTGCTCCAGCGGTAGGGGTTAATCCAGGCATGGCACTGGATGCCGCGTGAGTGGCATTGTGCTACGGCATACTCCAGCGGGTCATAGCCTGGGTCCTTGCCGCGGGTGCCCGTAAGATAACTAGACCAGGGCTCATAACTCGATTGATAAAAGGCATCGCACATCGTGCGCACCTGAAGAAAGATGGCGTTGAAATTTTGAGCCTGGAGGTTGTCGAGATAGGCATTGAGCTCGTTTTTCTGAGCCGTAGCGTTATTAACCGTAGTGGGCCAGTCGATGCGATAGACGGTTGCAATCCACGCAGCACGCATCTCGCGCTTCTGCGCCTCATCGGCATTGGAATAAACACCCGATGCTGCAGCAAGAACTATGAGCAGTAATAGTAATCTTTTCATCATCATTTGATAGTTTTTTAGAGGTTGTACATTTCTATATTTGGTTATTAGCCACAAAAATAGGGAAAAATTCAAAAAAATATTACAACTTTGTGCAACTTTTTTGGCACCTTAATTCATCTAATGCATGAAAGCGGCATGAAAGCCGCCCGAAATAACTAGAAACAGTAACAACAAATAACAATAAGAAAATGAAAAAGACGATTCTATCATTAATGATGATGTTGACAGTGGTATTTGCTGCCTCAGCAAAACCTGTTATCAAGGCCTCGCCTGCTAAGAGCAAGGCCAATATTGAGCTTAAAGGCGACTCGATTGTTGTCAGCGACGGCAATGAGTCGGTGACCGTGAGCGATATCTCCGAGATTCAAAAGGTGCGTGACAAAATCAATGAGGCCCTTGACGACACACTGACTGGAGGTAGTGGAACTACTGTGGAAATTGGAGACCACAAGGGAGATCTTTCACCCGATGACATCAAGGAAATCAGCAACCAGTGGGCCAGTGTGGTCAAACAAATGACCATCAGCGGCTCTTTTTGTTTGCTTGGAATTGTAGCCCTGGTGCTGTTCTTCCGCTTCCTGAATCGCCGCAACAAGTACCGCGTCATCGAGAAGGCCATCGAGAACAACTATCCCCTCAATGAACTGTCGTTGAGTGACACTAAGCGCAGCGCCATCTATGTGCAGCAGCCTGTTGTCACCGCTGCTCCCCAGGCAGGGCAAGTGCCTGTAGGCACTCCCATCGGTGGCCAGACACCCGATAATCCTATCGTGATGACCGATATGGTCAACTGGCGTGCTTTGATGCCAGCTATCAAGTGGATTGGCTGGGGCACTTTGCTGGTACTCTTCAGTGTGTCCATTGGTGAACTCGACAATCCGTTTTGGCCCACTGGTTTGGCACTGATCGTGGTGGGAGCATTCAAGGGCTTCATCCTCTACAAGGAACAAAAGGCGCTGCAGGAGGCCTGGAAACGTGCCGGGCAAATGCCACCTAAGAATACTCCCATGCGTGAAGGTATCCCCGTGCCCCCACCAATAGACAATGACTACAAGGAGGACGACAACAATACCTATCAGCCTTACTAATAATCATTTGACTTCGCGGTTTAGCGACTTAGCGTGAGGCCCGTAGAAGATAAATAACGATGCTTTCCAAGTTTGATGAAATAAGACTGCTGTCACAATGCGCCTTGGCCGACAACCGGGACGCATTCGGCCAGTTGGTCGAAGCCTATCAGCCGCGCGTGCGTCGGTTCCTGCTGAACCTGACCATGGGCGATGAGATGCTGACCGACGACTTGGCGCAGGAAACTTTCATCAAGGCCTATGTAGGTATTCGCAGTTTCAAGGGAATGTCGGCTTTCGGCACCTGGTTATACCGCATCGCCTACAACGAGTTCTACTCCCATGTGCGCAAGCACCACGAGGAACACGTTGACGATATGGCTCGCATTGGCAAGGTCAGCACAGCTGCTACCGATGCCATCGATGCTTCAATGACAGTACAGGAAGCGCTTACACGCCTCAATGATAACGAGCGTGTTGCCGTCACACTGTTCTACATCGAGGACCAACCTCTCAAGCAGGTGGCTAAGATTATGCAGTTACCTGAAGGCTCGGTGAAGTCACTCATCCATCGTGCAAAAGGCAAGATGAAACAATTTATTGACAACTAAACCGTTATAAAGATATGAATACCAACGAAGAAGACAAGAAATTGGCGCAGATACTCAAGCAAGGTGCGCATGACCCCGGCGAGAATCCCTGGTTCACCCGCCGCGTGCTCAACAAACTGCCTGAGAAGCAACCGCGCGGCTCATGGGCGACGACAATACTATATGCCATCGTCCTGGTGGTGTGTATCCTGTGCTGGCTGATGATGTGGCGTGGTCAGGACTGGGGTGCCGTGACCGTGCGTGACATCCTCTATAATATGATGATGGGCATTGCGACGCTTTCGGTCCTCTGGCAGACTGTCACCTCGCTTCTAAACGCTGCCGACGTGTAGCCCGTCCTCTCGGACAACAACTCGCTTTTTTTACTAAGTATTTTCAGTAAAGGGCTCAAAATTTATGACATCTCCTTCGTCTTTTGTAATTCGACAGATTAATTGGCATGGTTTTTGCATTCTTTTTGTTGAAATTAACTGATTAAAATAGTGTATTATGGATAATAAATTTGTAACGACTTTGCCTAACGTAATAGGCTATGAAATTGTTGAGTCAAAAGGCTTTATTTTTGGCGAGGCAATCTTTAACGGAGTCGAAGGCGCCATTAAAGAACTGAAAAAAGAGGCTGAGAAAAATGGTTGTAACGCTGTCGTGAATGTGAAAATTGCGGGTGAGGCTGCTACCTATGCTGCTGCCTATGGTGATGGTGTGGTCGTAAGGCCTATACCTGTCGAATTGCCCGAGGTGCCCGATTTCACTTCACCGGACAACTTATAATCCTTGCAATATAACGAAAAAGAGACGCAAAATTTTGCGTCTCTTTTTCGTTTACAGTCCAAATAGTTTTTTGGCGTGTTGCTGCAAGGCTGGATCCTTGATTTTCTTGAGGTCGTTGAGTATCCACTCTGGGTTGATGTCCTTGAAGCTCTTGACCATGCCGCGTGTGAGCTGGCTGTCAGGGTGGTCAAGACACCATTGCATCATGCCTTGTGTGTCGCAATAGAGGCGGTTCGATACGAGCATGAGGAAGTCGCCCATCAGTTGGGCGGGCTCGGTGATGTGGCCCTGTGCTTCATTCAGGAAAGCATCCAACCGATTATAGAAAGTCGTGTCGCTCAGCGGTGTCCATGACAGCACCTCAAGCGCGCGTTTGTCGCGCCAGTAGTTGGTCAGCAGGGTGGTGTCGGCACTATAGACCGTACCTATTTTGCCGATGGTAAATCGTCCGTCATTGCTGATGGTCACGGGTATCTCGTTGTCAATGAACCACAGGGAGGAGTCGGTCTCTACGCCGTCGCGCTGCACGTTATAGGATACCCAGCGGCTCACGTTGATGGGCTTGCCCCACTTGTCGGGCATGACCATGCGCATCGAGTCAATGCCCACGTTGCGGGTGTGCTCGTCGATGTCGTCCCAGTACATCAAATTCATGCCCCCACACTCGCCAAGTCGCATGAAGTCAATCATGCCGTCCTTGCCGTAGGTGGCCAACCAGCAGGTGCGGGTGTCGCTGTAGCTGGTCTGTCCCAGGAGCAAGCAGAAACCCTTGTCGGGGTAGTCCTGCACGCCCCACACTCGCACGATGGACGTGTTGGTGTCCACCTGCATCACCTTATCAAGACCGATGGCCTCACAAGTGGCCATGTCGAGGATGTGGTGAGGCAGTTTCTCGCCGTCGTTGTCGTAACGGTAATCGTTGCTGTTAAGGATTAGCGAGTCCTGATAGATGCCCGCATTGCACAGGTAGTCGTGTCCGTTGTTGATAGCGTCGCCTTGTTTCCAATTGCTTGAACAAGACATGATTAACAGTACTAAAACGAATGTCGATAAATGTCTCATATCTTCAGTTTTTTAATTATCTAACTTCCTATAGCGCACGCGCGTGGGCTCTTCTTTGCCCAGGCGTTTGAGTTTGTTCTCCTCATACTCGCTGTAGCTGCCTTCGAAGAAGAATACGTTTGAGTTGCCCTCAAAGGCGAGGATGTGGGTACAGATGCGGTCCAGAAACCAGCGGTCGTGGCTGATAACCACGGCACAGCCGGCGAAGTCCTCCAGACCTTCCTCGAGGGCTCGCAGGGTGTTAACGTCGATATCGTTGGTGGGCTCATCGAGCAGCAGGACGTTGCCTTCCTCCTTGAGTGCCAATGCCAGTTGCAGGCGATTGCGCTCACCACCCGAGAGCACGCCGCACTTCTTCTGCTGGTCCACACCGCTGAAGTTGAAGCGCGACAGGTAGGCGCGGGCATTCACGTCGCGACCGCCCATGCGCAGCAGTTCCACACCGCCCGAGATGACCTCATAGACGGTCTTGTCAGGGTCGATGCTTGTGTGCTGCTGGTCCACATAAACGGCCTTGACGGTCTCGCCGACCTCAAACACGCCACTGTCGGGCTTCTCCAGGCCCATGATTAGGCGGAACAGCGTCGTCTTGCCGGCGCCGTTGGGGCCGATGACGCCCACGATGCCGTTAGGCGGCAGCATGAAGTTCAGGTCGTCGAACAGCAGTTTGTCGCCGAATGCTTTGGCCACATGTTGTGCCTCAATGACCTTGTTGCCCAATCGAGGACCGTTGGGGATGAAGATTTCGAGTTTCTCCTCTTTCTCCTTGACGGTCTCGTTCAGCAGTTTGTCGTAACTGTTCAAGCGCGCCTTGCCCTTGGCCTGACGGGCCTTGGGAGCCATGCGCACCCACTCGAGCTCGCGCTGCAGAGTCTTCTGGCGCTTGCTCTCGGTCTTTTCCTCTTGGGCCAGACGCTGGGTCTTCTGCTCAAGCCAGCTGCTATAGTTGCCCTTCCAGGGGATACCCTCGCCACGGTCCAACTCCAAAATCCATCCTGCTACGTTGTCAAGGAAGTAACGGTCGTGAGTCACGGCAATCACTGTGCCTTCATATTGCTGCAGGTGTTGCTCCAGCCAGTCGATGGACTCGGCATCAAGGTGGTTGGTCGGCTCGTCGAGCAACAGGACGTCGGGTTTCTGCAACAGCAGGCGGCACAGGGCCACGCGACGGCGTTCGCCACCGCTCAAGTGTTCGGTCAGCTGGTCACCCTCGGGGCAGCGCAGGGCGTCCATCGCCCTTTCCAGGCGGTTGTCCAGGTTCCAGGCGTCTGTGGCGTCGATGATGTCTTGCAGTTCGGCTTGACGGGCAAACAGTTTGTCCATCTTCTCGGGGTCCTCGTAGTACTCGGGCAAACCGAACTTGAGGTTGATATCCTCAAACTCCTTCAATGTGTCTACCACATGCTGAACACCTTCTTGCACCACCTCCTTGACTGTCTTTGTCGGGTCAAGTTGCGGGTCCTGAGGCAGATAGCCCACAGTATATCCCGGTGCAAACACTACCTGACCCTGGTACTGAGTCTCCAGACCGGCGATGATCTTCATCAGGGTTGATTTACCCGCGCCGTTCAGACCGATGATGCCGATTTTGGCACCATAGTAGAACGAGAGGTAGATGTTCTTGAGGATTTGCTTTTGGTTCTGCTGGATGGTTTTGCTTACGCCCACCATCGAGAAGATGATTTTCTTGTCGTCAACTGTTGCCATAAATATCTTGTCGTTATTTTTTATGAGTTATCGTTGTTTCCCCCTCTCCGAGTTCTCTGAGATCTCCGAGAACTCGGAGAGTTCAAAGTCAAGTCAACGCTTGTCGCGGTGTTCGATGCGGGCTCGATACATCTGTTCCTTGATGCCGCCTTGCTCTAAAAAGCGGCACTTGATGCTCTCGATGAGCCTCACCATCATGAAATCAAACTGGTGAATCATCGTCAAGGCAATATTAGCGACCGTCTCGGGCGAGCGATCCTTTGCTTTGGCGATAAACAGATTAGGGTCGCTATGATTCTTGCAAAACTGCCTTGTGGCAAGGGTTCTAGGGTCATCGCTGCCCCATTTTTGCAGTTCGTGGTGCAACAGGTAATCCTCATAGTCGGCTTTCAGTTCGTGCATGCTCCCACGAGCCACGTTCATGAGCTTGATTTCCATTTCAGTCGAGGTCACACCGTCAACACTACCTTCGGCGATGTTTTGTTTGCCGCTGCGCGCAGCCTGCACCATCTGGTCGATGGTTCGGTCCCCTTTAGAGAAATAGGTGTTGGCAAAATGATGGGTAATGGCATAGATGCAAGTCGCTAACTTGTAAACCACCAAATTTTCATAATTCCCACGCTGGGGAAGGAATTCCCTATTTGTATTGCCCATGACCAAGATTGATTTAGTTCTTGCAAATTTACTTTAAAACCCACACCCCCGCAACATTTTCACGGTTTTTTTAATAATAAGATACTCGGAGTTCTCCGAGATCTCTGAGAACTCTGAGTTCTCTGCATTAATATTGACGCTCCACAAGTGCCTTTAAAAACTTATGAAGAACAGGCACGACAGATAGTTACCCGCCATGCCTGTTTTCCCCAAAAGGGATGCCACGTTAATTGCTACCCGAGAGCAGCATGTCAATCAACGCCGCCACATCAGCAATTGAGATATTGTTGTCACCATTCACATCACCCTTGACGCCTACTGGGAGAAGAGTGACGGTGCTGGTGGTGCTCAGGTCGCTGCCGTCGGTTGTTGTGACAGTGATGGTAGCAGTGCCATCACCTTGCATGGTCACCAGGCCATTGTCGTCAACGGTGGCGACAGATTCGTCGCTTGAGGTCCATGACACGCTCTTTTCGGTAGCGTCCTCGGGTAAGACGGTCGCTGTCAACTGGAGGGTCGCGCCCTCATTCAATCCGGCAGTGGTCACGTTAAGCCCGATCGAGGTGGCGAGAATAGCCTCAGGTTCCATCTCGACGATGTTGCCGAAATATTGGCTCCATCTGGTGTCGCCTTGATAAGCCTCCAAAGTTCCCGCAGGAACGTGAAGCGTGCGGTTAGAGTAATAACCACTATTCATATTATCTGGTCCATAAAAAGAGAAGGAATAATCAAACATTGATATTGTTGACAGGTCTTTTATGTAGCAATAAACATCTCTTAGCGCTGTACAATAATCAAATACCATTCCTCCAATAGTTGTGATTGAGCTGGGAATTGTGACACTATTCAGATTAATACAGCCTCCAAAAGCGTTGCTTCTTATTTCTGTAACAGAGTTGGGAATAGTAACATTAACCAACCCTTCACAGCAATAAAACGCATAGTCATAAATACTCGTTATGTAGTTGTGGGTGATAAGATCTTCAATCTCTTCACCATTGAGGTACAGATGGTGCGCATAAATACATGGATTAGAATAGTTATCAGAAAAAGAAATCCTACACCAGGCTTCCAGGTCATTGATATTTACCTTGTTAAGTCCAGAGCAACTTGCGAACGCACCTTCGCCGATAGTTGTAACAGAACTGGGAATCGTGATGCTGGTTAGTCCATTGCACCAATCAAAAGCATAGTCGCCAATGGAAATGACAGAGTTGGGGATGCTAACATTGGTAAATTGGCTGCAACCATCGAACGCATAGTTGCCTATGCTGGTAATCGAGTTAGGAATGACCAAATCCTTAATTTCCTCATCGTTGAGGTACAGATGATGAGCATAACTACATGGATTAGAGCCCGAACCAGAAAAAGAGATATTACACCAAGCCTCCAGATCTGTTATATTGACTCTGGTGGGATTTGAGCAATAGTTGAATGCGCCAGACCCTATGTTCGAGACAGAATTACCGATATTGACACTGACTATTTTCTTGCAGTTACTAAACGCATCACTCCCAATGGTTGTAACGGAATTGGGAATGGTTAAAGAGCCTGTCAATCCAGAACAATAAAAAAACGCATCTGCGCCAATGGTTGTAACGGAATTGGGAATGTCGATATTTGTGAGAGAAGTGCATTGCTCGAACGCATATTTGCCGATAGTTGTAACTGAGTTGGGAATAGTGATGCTTGTGATTTTTGAACCTTTTACAAATTTTATTGGCAATTGTTGTACCTCATTTCCAATGGTAACACACTCAATATTAGATGTAGCCATATTGCCATTAGAACTACAATTAATTGCATTCCATGTCAAGTTTTTAATTCCGTTGCAGTTAAAGAAAGCATTGTATCCAATGGCTGTGATAGAGTTGGGGATGTTGATGCTGGTGACTCCGCTGCAGCTATAGAACGCTAAACTGTCGATTGTTGTGACGGAGTTAGGGATGTCGATGCTGGTGAGACTGGTGCAGTAATAGAACGCAGATTTGCCGATTGTTGTGACGGAGTTTGGAATGTCAATGTTTGTCAGCCCGCTGCATTCACGGAACGCATTCCGTCCGATTGAAGTAACGGAATAGGTCGAGCCATTATAAGAAACGTTCTCGGGAATAGTCACGTCACCGGAATATTCTCCACCGGAGCTTGTGACCGTGGCTTCGTTGCCGTTGATGTTGTAGTAGATGCCGTCCACCTCGAAGTCGTAGGCGGACGCTATTGCTGGAAGCAGAATCACAGCCAATAGGAAAAGGAATTTGATTGAATGTTTCATTGTCGTTTTGGTTTTTTGATAATTGTTGATTGTTTTGTTTGGGGGCAAAGTTACGGAGGGATGGGGCGTTCAATTTGGTTCAGATTGGTGCAAATTGGGGTGGGATTGAATAAAATGGGGTTTTGGGGTTAAAAATGGGCGGTGTGGTTGGTTTTTGGAGCGATTTGTTATAATTTTGCGGTGAAATGATAAAAGACGAATCAAATAAAATCCAAGCATTGCTGGGGCAGGTTGAGGTGGCCTTTGGCCGCAAGATGAAGACGCCACGCGACTTTGAGTGGATGAGTGAGGAGCTGCGCTTGAAGCGTGGTGAGGCAGTGAGTGCCAACACGTTGAAGCGCCTGTGGGGCTATCTGCCGGGGACAACTCGCCCGCGGCAATACACGCTGGACTGCCTGGCGCGTTATTTGGGTTATCGTGACTATCAGCATTTTGTTAACCATGAGCAAGACCAGGATGGCGAGCGGCCTGCACCATCTGGTCAATCGTGCGGTCACCTTTAGGGAAATAGGTATTTGCGAAATAGTAGGTGACGGCATAGATGCATGTCGCCAGCTTATAAACCGCCAAGTTCTCATAATCCCCCGCTGTGGCAGGAAATTCTTATTAGAATCACACATGATGCATCAACGGTTGTTTCATATCGCAAACATACTGCAATATCTTTACTTGACAATGCTTTTTTCAAAAAACCTCGGAACGTCGAACGCTCCGAGGTCTCTGAGGATATGAAAAATCTTACTCATCCTATCATTCAGACAGGCAATTCTAGCATTTCAACTGCCAAGTATCTTATCGATTATGGCATTGATATCAGCGATATTCACCTCTCCGTCATGATTCACGTCGGCTTTGCTTGCATCAAGCGATGACCGACCCAGAATATAATCGATTACGGCATTGATATCAGCAATATTCACCTCACCGTCACCATTCACGTCAAACACGTTTTCTTTCCCATAATCAATAGCCGGAATGCCATTGATATAGACTTCAGCAACAAACTCCTCTCCGTAATTGAAGTACTGTGAGTAGTTTTGGTTATAATAGACTTCAAAGTAAACCGGTTTGCCTGCAATGGCGTACGTGCTGCACTGCTGGTCTTGCATGAGCAGGCCGCCGCCACCGGTCATGTCGGTGCCGGTAAACATGGACCACCTGTAGCCGAATGGGTTGTCCCGTGGCCCATAATAGTGAATCTTGAACGTCACCTCATCGCCGCTTTTCAGCTTGTCATGTTCGAATCTAAAGTAATCGACATCGGTGATGTTGTACAAGCCAAAACGGATCTTGGAATAAACCTCATTGGCCGTGTCAAACGAATTGTTCGACTCTGACTCCTTCCTCTCTGATACCACGGTGATGTAGAGCCATTTGTTCGCACCATTGCTTGCCAGAATCCAGCCCGTAAACTTGATGGCATACGAGCCGGGAACCAGGCCGGTGATGACCCCATGCTCATCGATGCTGTACCCTGTCGGTGAATCAACGACGTGCTGGAACGGCTCGAAATCGTAATGAACCCATGAACCGGAATAGGCTGACGTAAAGGGAAGGCTCGGGTCTGAGCAGCTGTATTGTAACTGATGTGGCTCTCCCACAACGACTTCCACTCTGTTATCAGGCTCCAGCCATTCAAAATCATAGATGAAATTCTGCGCAAAAGCACATACTGGAAACAGTGAGAACAGTAAAATCAATAAATGTTTCATAATTCTATAAGACAAACTACCGCTTAATTGCCATTGGACAACAAGAAATCAATCAAGGTGGTCACGTCGGCGATATTGACACTGCCATTTACGTCAACATCGGCGTTCCTTTTATTGAAAGTATCTGCTTCACTACCCAGCAGGTGGTCAATCAATGCTGTCACATCGGTGATGTCTATTTCACCATCATCATTGACATCATAGAGCATCCCGTTAGCAAAGATGCGGATGTCTGTATAATAAGAATCTTCGATGTCACAAGACCCGTGAATACCAGTAAAGCCAGCGTCATAAACGTCCAGAAAATCTGTAACGTCTTCACCAGTAGCATTCCACCACGAAAGCTGGCGAAAACGATCACATTTTGTTACATTGAAACAACAATAAGAAGCAAATTGACCGGGTTCAGTATTCCTGATATCAATGATGATATTGTGGCCCTCATAGATAAATGGTTTAGATAACTTGAAATAGATCCAGTTACCTGCAGAGTAGTTATCGAGTTGGACATTTCCATAAACTGTGTCTTCATAGTTGACTTTAATCAGTGAAAAATCTCTTCGGTCTTCGACTCCCTGATGAAGTTCATCAAGTTCAGTATTGATAATTCTTACATTGAAATTGCCGCCATATGCATGATTTAAAACACAACGATAAGCTAAAACCGAGATTGTATCGCCTTTCTCAAGACCTAGTTCATCTTTGAAATAGAGGTTTTCCGTTCCTTGATATGTGTCCATCCACCAGTTGGTAATTACACCGCCCTCATCTATTTCGTCGCCATTCCCGATATTGACGATTGTGGGTTTGTGTTCGTTGGGAACGTACGTGATGCGGATGTTGGCACGGTTTCCTTCATCGGGATTTGCTGCGTAGAACCCTGAGTCATAGTTGCCGTAAGGGTCGTAACCGCTCACGAAGCCTGTGATGGCTTCATCAGCTGCGTTTCTCCAAGCGATGCTCATGCATTGGTCACAATCGGTCGAAGCGAAATAAACCCAACCCCGTCTTGTGCAAGGCTCGGAGTTGCGGATGTCAATGATAATGTTATCGCCAGTGTATTCAAACGGGGTGTCCAATTCAAATGTAATCCAGCAGTCAGCTGAATACGGATCCAAATGGACGCTCCCATAGATAGTGGACTCGAATGGGACTTGGAGGATACTTGTGTCTTCAGAACAATTTTCAACCGGTTCATCAATCATCCTTGTTAATGTGGTGTTGATGATGCGTACATTATAATTGCCGCCAGCAGCAGAATTGTAAATGCAGTGGTAAGACAGGGCCGTGATTTTGTCGCCAGGTTGCATCCCGAGCTCCTCTTTTAAATACAGCGTCTCATTCCCCGTATAGGAACGTTGCCACCAGTTGTGGATAGGCACGACCTCGTTACGCACAGTTCCATTGCCGATTTCTACAGTCTTGGTCTCTTGGGCAAAGGCTATCGAAGCCAGAGACATGAGCACAAATGTTGTAAATGTGAATAATTTTTTCATTGTTGTTGGTTTTTTATTAATTGGTAAAAATCTTCTTCGGGAGCAAAGTTACTGTGGGTGTCGGGATTCATTTTTGCTCATTTTGGTACAAATTGGGGTGTATTGTGAACAAAATGACAAATGAGTGAAAAATCAAAGTTTTGTGTTTGGATTTGCTTGTCTTTTTGATATAACTTTGCCGGAAAAACAACAGCATGAGAACAATAGACGATGACATCCGGTTGCAAACGGCTTTGCTGGCAAGGGTGGAGCACTCCTGCCGCAGGAGCATGAAGACTCCGCGCGACTTTGAATGGTTGAGCGATGAGTTGAATGCTTGTTCTGCCCCAGTCAGCACGATGACGCTAAAGCGCCTGTGGGGGTATCTGCCTGGCAACACACGTCCGCGGCAATACACATTGGACTGCCTGGCACGATATCTGGGTTATCGTGACTATCAGCATTTTGTTAACCATGAGCAAGACCAGGATGGCGAGGTGCCCAGCAATGTGGTTGTGAGTAAGCGGCTGGACGTGGTGCGCGAGCTCGCCGTGCGCGACCGCGTGATGCTGTCGTGGACACCGGGGCGGCAATGCACGGTGAGGTACCTGGGCGGCGGCCAGTTTGTCGTCGAGGCATCGGAGCGCACGCGCCTGCAGGCGGGCGACACGTTCACGTGCGGCCTGATGATGGAAAATGAGCCGCTGTACCTACAACCTCATCCAACAGGGGCGTCCGCCCGTGGGCTACGTGTGCGGCATGGGTGGCGGCATCCATTTCGACGTAGTCAAGGCCGATAAAGGAACTTACTTGACCGATGAAGACTGACCCGCAGCAAGACACATCATCGGCATCGGGCTATCTGACGGATGGCTTTGAGGGCGTGAGTGAGCGGTTCACCCAACTGACGACTGTCTCTACCCGTGACCACAACACGCTGACCAAGGGCAAGCGCTATGGCCGGTGGTACCTGCTCAAGTCGCTCAATGCCGATGTGGCAGGCCAGGCGGCTTACCAAGAAATGCTCACCAAGGAGTTTGAGCTCACCATGCGCGCCCAGCACCCGGGCGTGGTGCAGGCCATCGGTATGGAGGAGGTGCCTATGCTGGGCCGCTGTATCGTCATGGAGTGGGTTGAGGGTCAGAACATGAGGCAGTGGCTCGAGGGCGACACTACACGCGAGGAACGCCGTGCCGTTATGGGCCAACTGCTGGAGACAGTCGCCTATCTCCACTCGTTAGGCATAGCCCACCGCGACCTGAAGCCCAGCAACATCATGATCACGCACAACGGCCAAACCGTCAAAATCATTGATTTCGGGCTTGCCGATACCGATACCCATGCCGTACTCAAGCAACCTGCAGGAACCGAGCAATATATGGCGCCGGAGCAGGCGTCGAGTGCTCAAGCCGACGTGCGTAACGACATCTACTCGTTAGGTGTGATTATGCGGCAGATGGATTTGGGACGAATCTATAACCGTGCTGCAGCACGGTGTCTGCGCCCCATCGACGAGCGCTACCAGAGCATCGCCAGCCTGCAAAATGACCTGCAACGGTGGCGCACTGCCCAGCACTGGCTGCGGAATGGGACCATCGCCCTCCCTGTCATCGCGGGTCTGGTCGCGTTGTGGATGATGTCAAGGCCTGCTCCAGTTGCCGACAACAGTCACCTCGTGGATTCGTTGCGCCATGAACTGGCAGCGAACAACGCACGCCTCAAGGCCAGCGATGCGGCCCAGCAGCAGATGGAGGCCATGATGCGTGAGCGTCTGACAGACCTCAACGACAGTTTGTCGATACTCGCTACAAGCAACCAGCAGTTCCAGCAGGACAAGGATAGCCGCGTTGCCCGTCAGCGCAAGGTTGATGCCGCCATTGCCGAGGGTATTCGTCGCGTGGACGCCGCCAATGCACAAACACATCTCAAGGAGCATCTTGACACGGCTGTGCGCTCAGGGTTTAATTCGATGTGGGTGGACTGGCATTCACTGAGTTTGAGAGGCCGTAATGAGGCCAACAGATACTTGCAAAGCATTCGCGGGCAGTTTGATATCAAGGAAATGGCCGAGATCGAATTTGCCGTCAAAGAGCATTGCAGCCGCTATGAAGCAATGATTAACGGTATTGTTGACCAGCCCGCTAATCCCTAATCCTTTTTTTCGATTCACGGGATTGGCGCAGGCCGTCAAGTTCGTGTTGCAGTCGTTCGACGGTACCTTGGGCGCGTTTGAGCTCACTCTCCAGTTCATTGATGCGGACGTCCAGGGCGTCAATGTGGTATTCATCAGGTGAGGGCCATGTGGACTGGATATATTTGAATTCCCGCCAGCCCTCGGCATTGCGGTACCTGTCTTCAAAGCCAGGCGGCACAACAATGATGGTGCCCTCAAGATGGTAAGGCTCAAACACATCGGTCAATTCGCCGCCATAGAAAGGATGCTTGCCGATGCCGGGCGGTATCGTGTCATTGACCTGGATAACGCTCAAGCTGGGACAATCCTTAAATGCTCCCCGATTAAAACCGATGCCCAAAGTTCTCGTTTCTGTTTTATCTCCCATTTCATCCATCTCAATGGTCACATCCACCAGATTGCGCATGCCCCGAAAGGCATCATGGCCAATCTCGGCGACAGGATAGTAGCGTCCATTGTGGGTGATCCCGCCAGGGATGACGATGTGTTCAGCGCAACTATCGACACAGCGGTCCATGGTCATCCAGGGCACGTCCCAGTTGCTATATTGGAATTGCCCCTGAACGAATTGGGCAGTGCGCTCGTCGCCGAAGAAACCGATGACGGCGAGAATCATCAAGGATATATAGTTGAGGACCATCGCTAGCATTTTGGTTTATTTCCTGCTTGCAAAGGTAATGGTTTCTCTTTATAATTGCAACAAAGGGGAAGGGAAAACTTACAAGGCAGAGCCTTGCATTACCTCAACCGCCTGGCCGCCAACAGGCTGGCCCTCAAGTGCCAGGCGGTTGAGGTGATGCGAGCCTGTGGCTCGTAGTAAGGGGGGCTACAGGTCGCGGGCCTGGTAGTCGGTAATCATGGGGTCGTCGAGGTCGGCGGGGGTGCGGAGGGTCTCTTGCTGCCTCTTGTAGATGAAATAGCCATTGCTGTCAATCTCGTATTGGTCGTCCCACTCGACACGCCACAGTTCGGTCAAGGTGTGGTCCTTGAGGTAGAGGCTGGTGAGGGTCATCACGCGGTGCAGGGTGAAGTGGCTGTCGTTGTCAAAGTGCAGAGTTGCATCGGTGGTATAGTATCGGTTGCCGCCCAGGCGCGGTCGCCCCTGGTATTCACAGGTGTGGAAGCGACCCAGATCAATGGAATGGATGCTATAGCCGTCACTGTCCCGTGTCGTGAGCAGTACCTTAAAGTCGTTAGGGTTTTCGCTCAGCGGTACCAAGTAGGCTTCTAATGAGAATTTATCAGCAACCTGACGAGTGCCGATGACCCTTGTGCTATCAGGAACGACTAAACCAGATTTCAGTTGCAATACCATGTGTTGGTCTTCGGTCAAGATGGGATAATCGAGTGTGGTGACACTATCTCGTGCCAGGAGATTGTGTCCCAGTTGCAGCTTGTCGTGAAGGACAGGTAGGCTGCTTGTCTGCCCAGTGGTATTGATGCTGCTGCAGCTCAGCATCAGCAACAAGTCGGCCATTAGTGTAATGATTGTTCTCATCATATCGTCATGTGAAAAAAGTCAGTAAAAATGAAAACAACTGCATCGCCCCCCTATCTTTTATTTTTTATCTCTTATCTCTTATCTCTCTACAAGTGTTTGGTTAGCGGCTGGTCGTCCCAGCTGTTGACGATGGCGGTGAGCCACTGACGGGAGTCATTGTCTTCAATTCGGGCAATTTCCTTCATCAGTGCGGGTCTGTCAGCTTTGGCCAGTTTAAAGTAGCGCAATAGTTTGGCTCCTCTGTTGTCGGGTGCCGAAATCCAACCCAAGAAGCGCTGCGGATTCATTTGGTAAAGATGCGCAACGTCAAGTGGGAACGGATTGTATTGGTAAGCAGGGTCGTAAGCCTCTTCTACCTTGTTGACAAACTCGTTCCATGTGTTCATGACGCCTGGGTCATGCATCGAGCACACCAGCATGTCCCATGACTTGATGTCCATGGCTGAATAGTAGTCAACATTTCCCTTTTGACCTGTCACGCGTTGCTGCTGGAGCATGAAATACCCTTTATCGTTGATGATATAGTCTTGCTCCCATTCCTGTTGCCATTGTACATCACTCTTGATGTCATTATCAAAGTCCATCATGCATCGGCCCATGGTGCGGTGCAGCGTCACATGATTTTCATCAAAGGTGAAATAGCCGTCGAGCGTGTAGGCATTATTGTCGTCGGGGTTGTCAAGATTGACGCGCCACAACAGGTGCAGTTCACGGGCATTCATGGCGTCAAGGATGCGCCCGTGTTGGTCATAGGTGAACAGGCTCACGTAGTATCCCACGTTGTCGCCCGAGTAGAATGCCGCAAGCGTAATCCCATTTCCTGCATCTCTCGCGCCCAGCAATTTCCATAGGCCCATCTCGTTGGTGAACCTATTGCCGGCAGGTTTGATGAGCGCCTCATACTGTTTCCTGGAAAGAACTGTGCCTGGAACCTCGTTTTTTTGACTTTTGTCGCCGCAATAGATGTCGGGAAGCCGCAGGGTGTCGGCCAGCAGCCGTTCGTCATTGAGGGTAACGTCAAGGCTATCAAGGAACGCGAAACGCTTTTCAAGTTCCCGGTTGCTGCCATGGCAGCCAGACAATATCAGGATGACCGACATTGCTGCAAGCAGCAGGCTGGAAATGGATGATTTTCTTGTGCAATTCATTTGAAACAACTATAATCCGCTATTAAAATAATAATCTGTGTTTTCCCTCATGGGGAAGAGAAACTCTGATGCAAAATTAATCAAAAAAACGGTGTTTTTTATATAATGTTGAAATAATCGGTGTTTTTTGTGTAATTTTGCGGATTAATGGAAGGTAATAATAAGATAGAAATACAGCATCCCGAAGCATGGGAATTGCTTGTGTTGATTGGTGACAGTCGGGTGAGTTACATCCTTTACACGCCACATGTCGCTAACTCTCTCATTATGGCTCGTGTGGAACGGACCGACGACACTTTGAAGGGGCTGGAAGATGCCATCTATGATACCCCCGAACTGTTGAATGAGTACAAGCGGGTAAGAGTGGTGGTCGATTCTCACCATTTTGTCTTGTTGCCCGAGGAGACCGAAGACGCTGATTGCATGGCACTTGTGCATTCTGCATTCCCTGGCGATGACGGAGATGCCGCTGTGAACCATCTGCCCGGCAACGGCGTGAAGATTGCCTATCTGTTGCCCAAGGGATTACAGGCTTTCCTGGGACGCACGTTCAATTATCCTGCTGTCTGTCATCGTCTGGTGTCGCTTTGCGAGCACTGCCACGAGGACAGTCAAGGCAGTGATGTGTCTCGGATGTATGTTCACTTGTGCCCCGATATGTTGGATGTTTTTATCTTTAAGGATGGTAAAATCCATTGTGTCAATACCTTCCCATTCTCTGATGTCCAAGATGCCGTCTATTATGTCATGAGTGCTTGGCGTGCACATGGCATGGATCAATTGACTGATGAATTGCAGCTCATGGGTGATAATGAGGTGCGTGCCCAAATGACACCCGAGCTGCGTGAATTTGTGAAGTTTGTGATGCCTGCCGTCTATCCCGCGGCTGCCATGCATTTGGGAAGAAACGCGATGCAGGCGCCATTTGAACTAATACTGCTTGCCCTATGCGAATAATCAGTGGAAAATATGGCCGCCGCCGTTTTGATGTGCCGACAAACATTACTGCACGTCCCACGACCGACATGGCGCGTGAGAATCTTTTTAATGTATTGGGTAATATCATTGAACTGGAAGGCAAGACGGTGCTTGACCTGTTTGCAGGCACGGGAGCGATGAGCTTTGAATTCCTCTCGCGTGGCTGTGCCCATGTCACATCGGTAGAAAAGGCACGCACCCAGGCTGAATTCATCAAGAAGGTGCAGCAGCAGTTGGGCGACCCGAATCTGACTTTGGTGCGTGGCGATGTCTTCAAGTTTATCGCCACATGTCGTGAGGCGTTTGACATTATCTTTGTTGATCCTCCCTATAACCTTCCTCGGTTTGGCGATATTCCAAAACTGGTGCTGGAATCATCATTGGTACATGAAGGCACCCTGTTCATCATGGAGCATCCTCGAGAGCACGACTTCAGCGTCTTGCCCCATTTCTCGCAACAGCGAGTCTATGGTAAGGTCAATTTCTCCCTGTTCGAAATATCATGACAGATAATGATAGATACATAGCTCGGCTTGAGATGCACGACGTGAAGCCCACAGCGTTGCGCATTCTGTTGCTGCGCACAATGATGGCTCACGATGATGCTTTCTCGTTGCAGAGTCTGGAAGACGAGTTGGAAACAGTCGATAAATCGACCATTTATCGCACCATTACCCTGTTCTTGACCCACCACCTCATCCACGCCATCGACGACGGCACGGGCATGTTCAAGTATGCCGTGTGCAGCCCCGATTGCCATTGTGGCGAGGACGATGCTGCAATCGACCACATGCACGCTCATTTCAATTGCGAGAAGTGCGGTCGCACCTTCTGTCTGCAGACGACTCATGTGCCGCTGGTCGCCTTGCCGGGCAACTTCAGTGTTCACAGTATCAACTATGTTCTCAAGGGTTTGTGTCCTGATTGCTCAAAAATTGGCGATAAATCCTGATACATAAAGCCTATAAAATGAAAAAGATAACGCGCTGGTTGCGCTACATATTGATTTTTTTCTTCACTTCGACCATTTTGTCGGTAGTGATATTGAAGTATATCCCGGTCTATGTGACACCGCTGATGCTCATTCGCGCCGTGGAGCAGATGGCAGATGGAGAATCACCCACAATCAATCATTATTGGGTTCCACTGGAACGCATCAGCCACAATCTGCCGCAGGCAGTAATGGCAAGTGAGGATAACCTGTTCTTGAAGCATAACGGATTTGATCTTGAACAAATCCAGAAAGCTCAAATCGAGGCCCAGCAGGGCAAGCGCCAGCGTGGTGCAAGCACCATTAGCCAGCAGACGGCGCGCAATGTCTTCCTGTGGCAAAAGCGCTCTTGGCTGCGAAAAGGCCTGGAAGCCTATTTCACATTCTTGATAGAGAAAATCTGGGGAAAAGAACGCATTATGGAAGTTTACCTCAACTCCATCGAGATGGGAAAGGGCATCTATGGTGCCGATGCCGTTGCGCGCATCAACTTCAAGACCTCTCCCGACCATTTGACAAGGGAGCAATGTGCCTATATTGCCGTGTCGTTGCCTAACCCGCTGCAGCGCGACAGTGCCCATCCCTCAGCCAAGATGCGCAAGATGCACAACACCGTTCTCAAGCGCATGAAACAAATCGACACCTTCCCCAAAGACGTCTGCGCCAAATAGCAAAAGGGTACCTAAGGTCTCAATCGTTCCTAGGAACAAAAGAAAGTGACTAGGAAAGGTACTGAGAAATCCACTAAAAATCCGTGAAACAGCGAGAGCAGCACAAAGTCCTCGCCGCTGGTTCGTGTGATAATGGGTAGGGTAGTGTCCATGGTTGTGGCACCGCCGCATGAGATTGGGGAAAGGGAGCCAAAGAACCTGACAAGCAACGGAGCGCCCAGTAAGGTAAATACTTCGCGGATGATATTGGCCAACAGGGCAATAGTTCCCAATTCCGGCCCACGGTATTCTGTGATGAGAATGCTCGACAGGGAATAGTAGCCAAAACCCGATCCCACGGCAAGGCAGTCGGTTAAACTGCGTCCCGGCAAGCCAAGTGAAGCGATGGCAGTGGCTGCTAGTGTGCCGATGATAGTCATCAGTGGCAGCAGCATCAGGCGAGGATCAAGTCTGGTAAAGGACTTGAGTAGCGTTGTGTTGTTGCCCACGGTCATGCCAACGCAGAAGAGCAACGCGCACAAGGTCATGAAACTCACGTTTCCATAGGCATTCAAGTCGGGCAGCCAGTGCATCACGCCGCACACGATGCCGAGCACGAAGAAGCCCACTATTATCAGGCTTCCTTTCATTGGCGGTCACCTCCTTTCTGCCTCGCTACCCATCGCCACAGCGCCCAGGAGAACGCTACGGTGCCTACGAGTCCTGCCAGTGACAGCCACAAGGCTTCCAAGCCTAACGAAGTGATTCCGTTAATTACCTGAGGATTTTCGCCTACTTCCACACCCAGGAAAAACAAGAGCAGCCAGATGAGTACCGTCACAGCGTGAGGCACAATCCGCAACTGTCTTTTCCTTAGCAAGAAACCGACAGCCATTCCGCTCAATATGATGGCAACAAACTTGAGCATATTACTGCAAAGGTAAGCATTAGTAATCAAATTGTTTCTATAGTGGTTAGTTTTTTTGAAACTAAGAAAAAATGGTGTAACTTTGCCGATTAATATTATAAAAAATGAAAATGAGAACCATACTATTGATTATTGTAGGACTTGCGCTTGCTTTTACCGGATGTAAAAAACAGTCTACGCAGGACGATGAGAAGCTGCCCACCGATGTTGAGGTCGTGACCGCGCGTGTGCAGGAAATCTACGACGCGGTGTTTGGTGAGTATAATCGTGTAGACTCACTGCGCAACCTGGACCAGTTGGGTGAAGCCCCTGGCGCTTATGCGCATATATCTGACTTCGGTAAGAACTATTGCAGCCGTGAATGGAATCAGCTTTTACACCAGATCAATGAAATTGACAGCCTGTATCATGATGGCGAATTAGGTTTCTGGGAGGCCGATTATTGGATTATGGGGCAAGACTGGCACAACTTGTCAATCAGCGACTTGGAGGTGCTTTCAGTAACCCCTAACGAGGCGGCTGTCCAATTTCAACTGCACAATCTCGACACCGTCAAGCCTATAGCATTGTTGCTTGTTAAGGAGGATGGCTCCTGGAAAATCGACAATTTCAAGGACATTAAAAACGATTTTGAGTGGAAGAAGGCAATGCAGCAGTATGTTACCGAAGAGAACTCAAAAATCAAGAAATGACGATGAAAAGAATAGGATTAACCATCATTGCAGTGCTGATGTACTGCGCTTTGGCTTTGGCTGTTCCTGCTAAGCCGGTTCCTGTTGTTCACACTCAGAGCGATGGCTCGACAGTGACCTTGGTCATGAGGGGTGGGGAATTTAACCACTCAGTGATGACACTTGATGACCTGACTGTAGCACGTGCCTTGGATGGCGATTATTACTATACCGTTAACGGCTCGTTAAGCGATGTGCTTGCCCATGACAAGGGGAGCCGTGGCATCGAGGAAACGGCTTTTATTACCGCCTATCGCAACCAGATGGTGATGAATGCCAATGTGAATCGCATGCCGCGCCGCGAGGAAGAAAATACTTCTCCTCAAGTGCCGACCATCGGTTCGCCTCGCATTCCTATAATTCTGGTCAACTATACTGATATTCAGTTTATTGACGAGGATCCCGTATCGACTTTTGAGAATCAGTTCAACATGATGGACTATAGCTGTCTTCACTATTTCGAGTCACAGTCGCGCGGCAAATTCTCGCCTCGTTTCGACATTCTGGGACCGGTGCTGTTACCTAACGACCGCGCTTTTTATGGCGCCAATGTTTACCGTTACGGCACAGAACTCGATACCCAGTTGGGGACCATGATCTATGATGCCTGCATAGGCATCGCCGATGATGTGGATTTCTCAGACTATGACAACGACGGCGATGGTCTTGTAGATGTTGTGGTTGTGCTTTATGCAGGTGTTGGTGAGGCACAGGCGTGGAGCAGTGTGCCCGAGTCAGTATGGCCCTGCCAGTGGGACATGCAGGAGTCCTATGATTGGGGCTGCAGCACTATAGGCCCATTCCAGTTAAATGGTGTCACGATTGACCGCTATGCGGTGTTCAACGAGTTGGAAGGCAGTAACAACTATAGCACAAGAATCGATGGTGTGGGTACCTTCTGCCATGAATTCAGCCACTGCTTGGGCCTGCCTGATTTTTATCCTACCAATAACACTTACGCTTATGGCATGAACTCATGGGATCTTATGGACCATGGCTGCTATCTCAACGATGGTTATCGTCCTGGAGGTTATACTTCCTATGAGCGCCACTTCATGGGATGGATGGACCTGATTGATCCTGTCGAGAATACGCGCTATGTCATGGAACCTCTCAATACCGATGGCGGTACGGCAGTCAAGGTAACCAATGATGCCAACCCCAATGAATACTATCTGCTGGAGTACCGCGTCAAAACAGGCTGGGATGAATACTTGCCTGCCGAGGGTATCATGATTCTGCATGTAGACTATGACAAGGATGCATGGGACAACAATACACCCAACAATAATTCATCTCATCCGCGCATGACAATCATTCCTGCCGACAACAGACTTTCAGGCAGCACCAACTATACCGACCTGTGGCCCCTGGGTGAACTTGATTCGTTGACCAACAATTCGACCCCTGCAGCCGCGGTCTATACGGGCGAATTCATGAACAAGCCACTGACAGGCATGACAGTCGATTCTCAAAATCAAACCGCTGCCTTCTGGTATATGAAGAGTTCCTTCTTGCCCGGTGATGTGAATCGAGATGGCGAAGTGAACATTTCTGATATCAGTGTTTTGATTGATATGATTCTGGGAGGGGTGCAATCCCCGGACGGCGATGTGAACGGTGACGGCGAGGTGAATATCACCGACATTAGTGACATCATCGATATCATTCTAGCCCAATGATAATGAAATATTGTTTTTATTCATAACTATGAAAAAGTATTATATGTTTGCAGCCTTTACCCTGATATCAATAGGGGTGAATGCTGCGTTGATTGACGCCAACACTGCCCAAAGAATGGCTCAACACTTTGTGTCGTCGCAGGCTGGCACCATGTTGCAAAGCAGCAATGCTGAAATGCGTTTGTCGCATGCCGAGGCTTCATTGGTCAAGGACGGCAGCAATGATTACTATGTGTTCAACGCCAGCAACGGCAAGGCCTTTGTGATTGTTTCTGGCGATGACCGGGTAGGAGAAGTTCTTGGTTATGGCGAGGGTAACATTGACATGGATGATCTCCCCTGTGGAATGCAGTGGCTGCTCAATGACTACAGGGAGCAAATGGAATACCTCTATGCCACCCCGACGGCTCAAGTCGAGCGCCAACATGTGCGCTCTGACATCAATGTCTTGCCTATGCTGTCGTGCTTGTGGAGCCAAAGTGAACCTTATTATAACCAGTGCCCCATGTATAGCGGCCAGCGCAGTGTAACAGGGTGCATTGCTACGGCGATGGCTCAAGTGATGTACTATTGGCGATATCCTGAACAGTTGCCTTCGCTGTCGGGCTATACCACACGAAGCCTCAGAATCAGTGTTCAGTCACTGCCGCCTACCCGTCTTGACTGGGACAACATGATTGACTCCTATATCGGGGAATATACAACTGAGCAAGCCAATGCCGTGGCCACACTCATGCGCTACTGCGGCCAGTCAAGCAGGATGGATTACAGTCCCAGTGGCAGCGGGGCCTATGTGTATCAGCAGTTGCAGGGCATGACTCTTTTTGGATATGGCTCTCAAGCCTCTAATCTTCATCGCAGTGATTATACTTCCGAGGAATGGGACGAACTGGTGCTTGAGGACTTGGTTGCCGGACGACCGGTGCTCTATTCGGGCAACGACCCGATGGCAGGCGGACATGCGTTTGTGGTCGATGGCTATTATGATGGACTGTTTCACCTCAACTGGGGTTGGGCAGGTACCGGAAACGGCTATTTCAGGCTCAACGGCCTAGTCGTCAGGGGCTACTCGTTCTTGGCCGCCCAGGAGATACTGCATCACATCTGCCCGCGCGAGCAGGTTGAACCGACCGAAGGAAAAGACTTTGAAAAGGACGGTATCTACTATATGTACGACGAGGAAGGGCACAATGTCATTGTCACCTACAATAATACGAGATTTGATTGCTATAGTGGCGAGGTCGTCATCCCCGAAGTGGTGGACTATGATGGCGAGTCCCTGCCTGTCATCGGCATCAGCGAAGATGCCTTCAGGGATTGTACGGGCCTCACAGCGGTTCGCATTCCCGCCACAGTGACAACAATCGGTGAAAGAGCCTTCAGAAACTGCATTGGCTTAACATCGGTATCGCTCCCCGATGGCCTCATCCGCTTGGGCAACCAGGCATTTGCCAATTGCATGAAACTGACAAGTATTGATTTTTCCGCTTCACTGGTCAAGATAGGCAAACAGGCGTTCATTGACTGTTATGCGATGACTCATGTGGGTACTACCAGTCTAGAGTCATGGCTCAATATCGATTTTGATGACCCATATGCCAATCCCCTGTATTATGTTCATCACCTCACAATGAATGGTCAGGAGGTGACCGATATCGTAATACCTTCTTCTGTCAGCAAGATAAAGCCTCTTGCCTTTATCGAGTGTGATGGTCTCAAGTCGGTAAAGATTGCCGATGGCGTCAATGATTTGGGAGAATCGGCATTCGCTTATTGTGACGGGATCTCCTCATTGTCATTGCCTTCTAGTTTGCAGACAATAGACAAACAGGCCTTCCAGGGCTGCACCGCTTTGACTGATGTGGTCATCCCTGTTGGCGTCAAGTCCCTGCCTGATGGCTTGTTTATGAATTGCACGGGTTTGAAAGGTGTGTCAATTCCCAATGGCGTTGTTTCGGTTGGTAAGAATGTGTTCAATGGCTGCTCTGCCATGCAGGAAATAACTCTTCCCAATAGCGTTAATGTGCTGGGTGCGAGTGCTTTCGCCGGTTGCTCGTCGTTGCGGAAGATTAATTTGTCTCGATGCCTGAACGCCATTGGTGACAATACTTTCCAGGGCTGTACGTCGTTGTCTCGAGTAGTGATACCTGATTCGGTTAAAACCATCGGATACCAGGCGTTCTATAAGTGTGCCAATTTGAGTAATATCACTATTGGTTCATCGGTTCTCTCTTTGGGTGTGGACGCCTTCCGTGATTGCCCTAAGATCTCAGTGGTTACCTGTAGGCCTATCGTACCGCCATCAACCCCCAATCCTGACTGTTTCACGCGATCAATCTACAACAAGGCGACACTGCGGGTTCCTGTTGCGTCCTATCATGACTATAAGAACAGTGGCATTTGGCCATGGTTCAAGAGTATGATAGGCACCAATGTCGATACTGTCATGGGTGATGTTAACGGAGATGGTGAAGTGAATATAGCCGACATCAACGCCATCATTGATTGCATCTTTTTGGCTGACGGCAATGCAGCGTGTGATGTGAATGCCGATGGTGACGTGAATATTGCCGATGTGAACACTGTGATTGATTATCTTCTTTTAGGGATTTAATCACTCACGAGACAGGTTTTATAAAAATAATTGCGGGCGTGCTTCCCATGAGCACACCCGCAATCATTTATAATGAAGCTGTGAAAACGGCTTAGTGAGCCAGGATAATGTCAATGACGGAATTCACGTCAGCGATATTCACCTCGTTATCATTATTGACGTCGCCCTTCAAAGCCGGAGCAACACCAAAGATTGAAACATTGATGACCTGTCCCAGCATCTCGACCATGTTTATGTCGATATTAGCGCTCAGCGCGGTGCCAATAAAGCGAGCGGTCAGATCGATGGGCACATCACCCAATAGGGGACCAATCCAGTCGCTCTCATTGAAGTTGGGATCATCACCAGGGGTGATGTTGATGGGAGAACTGAAGTTAATGGTTGTGTAGCCATATTCGTTCACGCCCTCCACGCCGCTCACTGCGATGTTGCCAACAGGCATGGTAACGCCATCCGAAACAAGGCAGAAGTTCTTGAGGCTCAGGTTATAGGCGCCATTCTCTTGCGTGACGACAACTTCAACCTGATCTTGTTCGCTGGCCACGTCATTGATGACAACCTTGAGGTGGCACATATAGGATGTGGCACTCAGTGCCATTGTGCAGCTCACAGCTGCAAGCATTGCAAAAAACTTTTTCATCGTTATGTTATTCTAATTTGAGTTAGCGTTTAATCGGGATTATTTGTTGAGCAATATGTCAATAAGAGTGCTCACGTCACTGATGGCAATGTTTCCGCTAGCGTCAACGTCGGCATTCTGAGCGTTGATGTTGCTGTCATCATGAGTCAACAGATAGTCAATCAGTGCCGAAACGTCGGTGATGGTGATTGAACCGTCGCCGTTCACGTCACCCCTGAGGATAGTGGAGGCGATGGTGGCATTGATGATATAGGATTCGGCATTCTGCAAATCGCCTGAAACGACGCAGATGGCGATGCGGTAGCTGCCATCGGCATTCTGCTCCATCGACTTGGTGAGCACGGCGCTGGCGCCCTCAATGGTGGCGGTGAAGTCATCAAGGTCAGGCTCACTGTTGAATTCCATGCTGTATTCAGTGACAGCGGGATTCCAACCAGCGATGGTGGCACCCTGGTAGCGCAAGTCGGTCATGTTACCGAGGTATACGAGCTCCATGTCGTCAACATAGACGGCATCATTCTTGCTGCCCGAACCAGGATTTCCGTTGGTCGAGAAGGTGACAAAGATGGCCTCGGTGGCGGCATTGTTGGCTGCATAGCTGTCGTAGTCGAAGTCAAATGTGAAATGTGTCCAGTCACATGCTGCGATCGATCCGCCCACAATGCTGCCTGACAGGTTGGTGTAGGTCTTGTCAACGGGCTCCTGATAATAGGTGCCGTCAAAGGTCTTCACACTGACGCTGGCCTTGTTGTTGGCATTGGCAGTGCCCTGGGTGTATTTCAGCCATACGTTGAACTTATCAGGCTTGGCATACAGCGGCATGTAGAAGTCGCCGGTTCCGTTGTCTATGTCCATCTCGGCATGATTGAGGGTACTGTTGGCTTCATATGATCCGGCCATGAGTTTGCCGTTGGTCATGGTGCCGTTGGCAACGATAGTAAGGAATGAGCCGGCGGTAAGAACTGCGCTGTGGCCAGTTGCACCGGGACGCACGTCGTCACTGGAGCCAAGACTGGCAATACCGGCAGATGTGCTGGCATACGTGCCGCCTGCGCTCTTAAAACCGTGCCAGCGGTTAGGCTCGTTGGTGTAACTGCTGTTCCAGTCTTCCATGTCGCTGTTGGGCATCTGGAAGTGGTCGCCAACGGTGTTGAACCACATTTTGGTATTTTGAGAAGGAATGGTAACATCAGCAGCCATCATCCCATTGACGGTGCGGGCAAACAGGGTGGTACGCATTGTTCCCAGGAAAGTCTCAACATCACGTTCAGCGTTATATACTGTAATGTCGCCATTTGTGGCGGCGGGTACGTCATACATTGTAATGCTGCCAAACATCGACATTTCTAGTACAAATGTGTACAGGCCTTGGTCGCTTGGAGTGATTGTTACCGTGACGGCCTGTTCGTAAACTTGATCATTGCGGGTAATAACGAGGTTCCCGCTGTAAGATTCTGCATTGATGCTCGTAATGGTTACCAATGCCAGGATAAATGTTAAAAACAATTTTTTCATTACGTTGTTAAATTATCTGATTCTTTTTTTGTTCAATTTGATGCGGTAGATGAAACCCAGTGTGCCATACATCGGATGAAGCGGCTGAACCGAGTGGAAGTTGCTTTTGAACAGACCGTTAAGACCGTAGGTCAACTCGGCGAACAAGCCCCATTGAGCGTGAAACTGCCAGTCGGCTCCCACATCGATTCCCCATTGGAAGCGGCGCATGCTGGTGTCGAAGTCAAAGTCGCCACGCTCTCCCGGCTCAGTGCCCATCTCGATTTTGGCACCCACGGGTGAACCCTCGCGCAGATAGCCGTCATAGGCCCATCCCCAAAAGCGCCGTTGGGTGAGCAGTCCCATGAACAGGCCACCGCGCAACTGCACCTTGTCGCTGAGGACAAACGCGGCCTGCACGGGTAAGGTAAAGCGGCGCTGGGCACTCTTGATGCGCACATTGCCGTTGAAGATGCCGTCAAGCGACTCATCGCCACGCACGACTTCAATATCATAGTTCTTGACACGGCTGTCCACATCCATGCTTCCCAGCTCATATCGCAATCCGGAGTGCAGCGACCATCGTTCGTTAAGCGGCAAAGTTGCTTCGAGGCCTAAAGAATAGTTGAAACCAGGGTCAAAATTATTGATGTGGCGCACCTTGTTGTCGAGATGAGTCGGCAATGTTCCGCCCACTACAAATCCTGCCCGAAGGTCAACCTTGAGGCTGTCAAGAACCCTCGCATTCATGCTAATGAAGGTGACAGCGAGTAGGAGAGTAGCTAATATCTTGTTGATATTCATTTGATTATCTGTTCAATTCCTGTTGTGGTAAATCATTCCTCACGGGTGCAGATGAGGCGCACCTTGTCAACGCACAAACGGCTGCCGATGGCACCAATAAAGTCACCGCCACTAGCACTCGACGAGAAGACGATGGCTAGGCTGTAGCCGCGACTGGCAAGCAGTTGCTCGTCGATGGGGGAGCGGTATTCAAACTTGACATCCCATGCCGTCCAAGTCGTTGTCGGGGCAACATAGCCCATGTTGGCAATAGCTACAATCTGGTCGCTTGACAGGATATTGTCGCCATAGAGTACAATTTCGTTGCCTTCGGCGTCATGGTTGCGGTAGAAGACGGCATAGACCGACGCCGAATCCACCCTGCCATTGATTGGATTGCCATAGAAGTCCTGAACCGTCGGGCCGGGTTCAAAGGTGTAGTAGCCTGTGAAACGGTCTGGACGATCGGTAAATGGGAGGCCGAACCTGGTGGCATGAAGGTGATCGCTCATGGCAATCCTGATGTCAAAAGTGCCCAGGTACATGTTGCCGGCAGCAAGGCGCTTGTTGGCCATTTTGCCAAAGGGACCCGTATCGCGTGTGGTCAAGCACACCGCAGCACCGTCATATCCGTTGATAAGAGGGGTTGTCGGATAGTCTTCGGGCAGGGCTGAGCTCATCGAGATGCGGTATCCGGCGTTGGCGGTTGCCCAATCATTGCCCAATGTGCCATCGGGCAGAGTGTTGTGCCACATGTAGTAGCGCTGTGATGACGGTTCAAGTTCAAAGTGCTCAAAGTTATAACACAAGGTGTCGCTCACGGTCACCATTGTGGGTACAACGTTCACGCGATAGTGGCGATACCACTTGCCGTCTTCAGACGTTACGGTATAGGTAACAGGACCTTGGGTGAAGTCATGGGTGCTGCCGCTGGCTGGAGAAACGGTTGCACCGGGTGACAATGTGAAAACGGGTGACAAGGCACTCACGTCGGCGTCGCCACGCACCACAAATGTGATGACACTGTCGGTTGAGAACACAGTCTGCATCGAGTCGGTGGGCTGGAAGAAGAACCCTGATGGGTCGTCCACGTGAATCGTTACCGTCTCGATGTCTGCCTCGCAACCGTCAGGCTCATCACCAAAACATGACGTGGTCAGCACAGTCAACATGAGGGCCGCAGCCCATATAGTCATTTGTTTTATCATTAAATGCCGCATTACTATCGTATCATGATGTTTTTCAGCCTGCAAAATTAGGAAAATTATTGCGATTGCAACATTTTTATTGTCACATTTTATTGATACTAGGGTGCCGTGACTATCTGGAATTGGTTCTTCAAAGACTTTTTTATATAATAATGATGTTGTTTATTGGGATAAAATCATTAATTTTGTGCGCTTGAAATAATGTCTTGGCATGAAGTGGCCTTTGCCCTCGCGTGATGGTGCATTGTGAGCCAGGGCTTTCAGGTAAGACGCAATGTTGACTTGGACAATAAGATATAATGGAAAGACTTGTAAAAAAGCTTTTTGACCTCCGACTATTCAGATCGTTCAAAGTAAAGACGACACCTCGTTGGATAGTTCTTCTACTTGACATGCTCATTGTCATGGTATGTTACACGGCTACCGTTGTGGCCGATATGTATTCGTTACACAGGGTGGTCCCTTCTCAGACCTATCTCGTCAATGGCTTTCTTGTTCTTGCAGTATATTTTATTGTCACCTATGTATCAAAGAGTTATACATGCGTTATCCGCTTGTCGGTAATCGAGGACCTCTATCGGATTTTCATGGCAATTGTCTGTTCAACGCTATTGCTGTTCGGCATGAACGTTGTGAAGATGGCTGTGACGGGAACTCCTTTCCTCAAGTATTGGGATATCATTGTCATTGCTGCATTGTCGTTCTCAATCATGATGATTGAGCGCCTGTGCATCAAGTATTTGTATATGCGCATGAACAGTGCCACCGAGGGGCGGAAACGCGTCCTCGTGCTGGGCACTTCTTTTTCATCGGTTTTTCTTGCCAATGCGTTAAAGGGCGAGATTGGCGGTAAGTACCTGCCTGTAGGCCTTCTCAGCATCAAGGGCGGACAAGATAATCCTGAAATCAATGGTTTCAAGGTCTATAGGTTTGACCCCAACACGATGACTGATTTGTTTGAGAAGAACAACATCGATGCATTGATTTTTGACTCCAAGAGCAATAATCTGATGAGCAGCGGTTTTGCCGACTATTTCATTAAAAATGACATCTCGTTGCTCGCCATGAACCAGGTTGCCGAGTTTGAGCAGGACAAGGAGAGCGATAAAGGCATTTCGACGTTTGTCAAGGAAGTTCAGATTGAGGATTTGCTGGGGCGTGATCCCATTGTGCTCAACAACCCCATGGTGAGTGAGCAAATCAAGGGTTCCTGCGTGATGATTACAGGCGCTTGCGGTTCCATCGGCAGCGAGATAGTAAGACAGGTGGTCAATTATGGGGCCAGCAAGGTCGTGCTCTATGACCAGGCCGAGACCCCGATGCATGACATCTCCCTGGAGATGAAGTCCAATCCTCGTGCACACATCGAGCTGATTATGGGCGATGTCCGCAACCGCGACAGGCTTGAGACGGCATTCAAGAAGTTCCGCCCCCGTTATGTCTTCCATGCGGCTGCCTACAAGCATGTGCCCATGATGGAAATCAACCCCACCGAGGCCATTCTAGCCAACGTGATGGGTACGCGCAATGTTGCCGATTTGGCTCTCAAGTATGACGTTTACAAATTTGTGATGATTTCCACCGACAAGGCTGTCAATCCCACAAACGTGATGGGCTGCACCAAACGCTTGGCCGAGATTTATTGCCAGTCACTTTACTTTGATGCACAACGTCAAGGCAAGAAGACCAAGTTTATCACCACACGTTTTGGTAACGTGCTCGGCAGTAACGGGTCGGTAATCCCATTGTTCCGTAAACAGATTGCTGCAGGTGGACCGGTTACCGTGACACACAAGGATATTATCCGCTATTTCATGACCATCCCTGAGGCATGCTCCCTGGTTCTTGAGGCTGGGTGTATGGGCAATGGCGGTGAAATCTATATCTTTGACATGGGCGAGCCGGTCAAAATCTATGATCTGGCGCGCCGCATGATTTCATTGGCTGGCCTCAAGCCCGACGTGGATATCAAGATTGTTGAGGTCGGTCTGCGTCCCGGTGAGAAATTGTATGAGGAACTGCTCAACGACAAGGAGAAGACGACTGCCACCGTCAACAAGAAAATCATGGTTGCCAAGGTTAGAACCTATAACTATCATGATGTGTGTGTCAATATTGACAGGATCATTAACCTGGCGGCAAAGGGAGATGTGCATGGAATGATATATGCCATGAAAGAATTTGTGCCTGAGTACAAGAGCCAGCACAGCGAGTATGAGGCTATCGACAAGGAGATAGCACATGCCGATAAAAGCAACGTGCCCGTCGATTCGGTCAATCCAGGGCAGCCCACTGCCGAGTAAAGCGCCTTTATTTCAGCGCATCACTCTTCTTCAACACGGTAAACGTCGTAGTTCTCGCGAGGTCTCCAGTTGCGTGTGAGAATCCACATCGTTGTCACCGCAAACACGAGAGTGAGAATAATCATTGCCAGTAACATGTATTTCGATAGCATGCGGCCCATCACGGCGGCATAGATGTCGCCCATGCGGCTGATGACCAGTTCCATGGCCGTTTCATAATCAATCCACAGGACAATGCTCTTGGAGAACGGGATCAGGGACATCGCTGCGTAGCTGGCGATGACACCTTTGCGCCCGTGGTAGTTGCCTAACACCTTGCGCAAGAACTCGGCGAGGCAACCGAATCCAACACACCCGACTGCGAAATACTCATGACCTTGATCAAACAAAAAGTTGATCAGCAGTAACAGTATGGCACATGTGATGGCAATTCCTGGCATGGGAAAACGCTGGCACAGCTTGAAATAGGGCCATGCTGCAAGGACGGCTGCGAAAACAGCGCTATAGGTCCAAGCAAAGGGATGAAAAAATCCCAAACATTCTACAAGTATCAATGCCGCCACATATAGAACTGCTAAAATCAATAGTTTTGTTATCTTTTCCATCTTTTTATCAGGGCCAAATTCTTACTATAAGCGGCAAATATACTTCAATTTTTAAATAACGCAAAAAGATTTTTCTGCTATTTGTTGTTTAGCTATCATTTTCGGTTTTTTTAAATAGTCAACAAGAGCCTATGCAACCCTTCCGAAACTGTCCAATTTAGATGCAGCATTACTGTCGTTGTGCTTTTCTTTAATTGATTTACCGTCGTGTTCAAGATTTTCTGTGTAAATTTGCACCAGTGAAAATTGTGCGGACTTCAATATTACCATTCAGGGGATTTACTGCCATCAATCTGCTGGGAGTGCTGTTTGTGCATCCGGGGGTTTACTTGAGCAACGAGATGATGAACCACGAACGCATACACTCGGCCCAGCAGCGCGAGATGCTCTTTGTCTTCTTTTTCTTGGCCTATTTCATTGAATGGTTGGTGCGCTTGCCCATGCGTGGAAATGCCTATCGCAATATCTCGTTTGAACGTGAGGCCTATGCCAATCAGCGCGATTTGAATTACCTGCGCAATCGTTCTTTGTATTCCTGGCGGCACTACATGAGACGCCAACGCCATTATCATCAACCATAATATAAATGATTATGAGAAGATTTACATTATATATAATGATGGCTTTTGTCATCTCGTTCCAGCTTTCGGCAACCCTCACGCCGCAGGAAGCGGTCAACAGGTTTGTCGCCAACTCTTCATTGCGATATGCATCGGTTGGTGTGCAGGTCATCAGTCTTGACTCGGCATGCTCCATTGCCAGTTACCGACCTGAGCAGGCTAACATCACCGCATCAACGATGAAGACTGTCGTTTCATCGGCTGCATTGGGCCTGTTGGGGCCTCACTTCAGGTTCGAGACACCTGTTTATCTTGATGGTGAACTCAAGAACGGGCATTTCAAAGGCAACATCATCATTCGTGGCATTGGAGATCCCTCTCTTGGTTCGGTCTTTCTGCCCAATCAGGCCAATATCGTGACCGAAATCATTGAGGCGTTACAAGCACATGGAATTACAAGAATAGAAGGAACCGTCATCGGTGACGACAGTTTTTACAGTTTTCCCTATTTTGATGAGGCTTGGGATGTGGGCGACTTGGCCTTTGATTATGGCGCGGCAGTTCATGCCTTGAGTTTCCATGACAACCTGGTGAAAGTATCCTACACGATGGATTCGCGCGGACGCATAGCCAAATCCACCGTTTCGCCCCCCGTTCCGGGGCTGAAAGTCATTAGCCGTTGCCGCGGCAGTCGTGGCCGCAACGCAATTACTGCCTATTTGGACAGCAGTGTTCCCGCTCTGGTCTTTACTGGTGAAACAACAGCTAAGTCCTATCAGGACACCTATGCCAACCCAACTCCGGCACCCATGCTGGTCGATAGCGTTGAGCGCGCGTTGGAGGCAAGTGGCATTCATTACGAGCGCGACCTCAATGCCCGTGACGGCGCCGACAATGCCGAGAGCACACTGCTCGTGTTGCACAAGTCACCTGAACTGACTGAAATCATCACATCACTGCTTGACCGCAGCGATAACATGTTTGCTCATGCTCTGTTGCGTGCCATCGGTGCAAGAGACTATGAATTGAAAGGATTGGACAGCATGCCCCCTGACCTCGATGTCATGGGAGTGGCTGCCGTGAAACGTTGGCTGGAACTGCAGGGCATTGATACCGAGCCGTTGTTCATGAGAGACGGTAGCGGACTGGCACGGGCCAACAAGGCGTCGGTTAATTTCTTTGGTGACATGCTCACAATGATGGCCCATCGCCGCTTTGACGGCGTGCGCTTGTGTGACCTCATGCCAAAGGCTGCAGGCCGCGCTGGCAAAACCCTCAAGGCCAATCCGCTGAGCGACTTGATTGTTCTCAAGTCTGGCAGTATGCGTCATGTGCAGTGTTATGTGGGCTATTATCCAGCCGATGAGCCGCACTATGCCTTTGCCGTGCTTGTGAACAACTTCACCTGCTCCCAGGCAAGCATCAGGGAGCAAATTGGCACATTTCTGTGCAATCTTTTCGAGGACCTGTGATGATTTGTCCTGCGGCGCTCAACGGATGAAGCGCAGGCGGGGCTGGAATGCATTAGGATAGAATCGGATTTCAAAATTGGGTGGGAAGCCCAGAATCACCATGACGTCATATTGCACTGTCATGGTAAGTCGGTGTAGGCCGATATAACCGTTGGTGGCATTCACCAGATTGTTGATTTTTTTTGAAGTAATGGACTGCATGGGATCAAAGTGGTCGGCATTAGACCGTGTTTTCACTTCGATGATGTGCAAGCGGTTGGTAGATGGATCATGGGCGACAATGTCGATTTCGAGGTGCCCCATGCGCCAGTTCATCTCGCGAACCGTGAGACCTTTGCTAATGAGGTAATCGCGGGCAGCCTCTTCTCCTTCTTTTCCTAGCTTGTTGTGCTGTGCCATGATTAATGATGTGAGGGTGGGGTGCGAAACGATGCTATTCTTTCGACGGGCCATGACCGGCATTCTTGCCCCAACGGCTTTGTTGGCGAGCCGTCATCTGATTCTCTGAAGGATTGTCCTGCGGATGCCACAGCTGCGGGTGGTGCAGTTCTTCGGGCATGTATTGCTGGTTAACGAAATGCCCGGGATAGTCATGGGCATACATGTAGTCTTTGCCATAACCCAACTGCTTCATCAACCCTGTCGGCGCGTTGCGCAGGTGAAGTGGAACAGGTGCATTACCGGTATTCTCGACCAGAGCCAGGGCATCGTCGATGGCGAGATAGGCACTGTTGCTCTTGGCGCTGGTGGCTAGATAGATGGCGCACTCGCTCAAGGGGATGCGACCCTCGGGCCAGCCGATTTTGTTGATGATGTCAAATGTGGCGTTGGCCAGCAGCAGTGCGTTGGGATTAGCCAAGCCAATGTCCTCTGCGGCCAGGATGCACAGGCGACGCGCAATGAACTTGGGATCCTCGCCACCGGCGATAAGACGTGCCAGCCAATAGACGGCGGCATCGGGGTCACTGCCGCGGATACTCTTGATGAAGGCCGAGATGATGTCATAGTGCATTTCGCCCCCCTTGTCAAATGCCAGCGGGTTCTGTTGCAGGCGGTTGGTAACAATGTCATCGGTGATGACAAAGGGCTCACCGTCCTTGAGCGACTGGAGTATCAAGTCCAGAATGTTGAGCAGTTTGCGAGCGTCGCCTCCTGCAAAGCGAAGTAGAGCCTCGGTCTGTTCAACGCGTACTTCACGGCCCTGAAACATCTTATCGGTCTTCAAGGCATGGTCAAGCAACTGCAGCAGGTCATCACGGTCCAGGGGATTCAATACATAGACCTGGGCGCGGGAGAGCAGGGGACGAATAACTTCAAATGATGGGTTTTCGGTCGTTGCTCCAATGAGTGTGACAGTGCCGCGTTCAACAGCTCCCAGCAGGGAGTCCTGCTGTGACTTGTTGAATCGGTGAATTTCATCAATGAACAGCACAGGTCGTCCTTTGGAGAAGACGCTGCGGGCATCGGCCTGGCAGCGTTCCAGTACCTCACGCACGTCTTTCACTCCTGAGGTTACTGCGCTGAGTGTGTAGAACGGCACTTGAGTCTGCTCGGCAATGATGCGGGCTAGGGTGGTCTTGCCCACACCCGGCGGTCCCCACAAAATGAATGAAGAGATGTTGCCGCTCTCGATCATGCGGCGTATCACAGCTCCCTCGCCCACCAGATGGCGTTGCCCGATATAGTCATCGAGCGATCGTGGCCGCAGCCGTTCAGCAAGTGGTTCGTAACTCATTCTTTTTTCGGTTTTTAATATTTTAGTAATAACCGCTGAAAGCTAAATGCTAAAAGCTGACATGGCGTTCAATGACATGTGCGATTTCTTCCAGCCAGTGGGCATCAATGTCGTCAAAGGTGCCCAGTTCTTTGCTGTCGATATCCAGCACGGCAATCACATTGCTTTCAACATCGTGCAAGGGGACGACAATCTCGCTGCGCGACAAGCTGCTGCAGGCAATGTGGCCAGGAAACTGTTCCACATCGGGGACGACCATGGTGCGGTTCTCTTGCCATGCAGTGCCGCACACGCCACGGCCCTTCTTGATGTTATAACATGCTACCGGTCCTTGGAAAACGCCCAGTTGCAGAACGTCGTCCTTAACCATGTAGAATCCTGTCCACCAGAATCCCATCGTCTCGTGAATGAGGGCGACGGCATTGGCCAGTTGCCCGATAGGATTGTTCTCGCCCTCAATCAGGCTCTCGACCTGCTTGACAAGCATCTGATAAGTTGATATCTTCTCCATATCGCAAAAGTACTAAAAAACGCCAACTCCCACAACAATTCCCCGAACAATCATCTCATCTCACCGCCCCGATAAAAAAAGTAGAGACGCATGTGCGCCTCTACTCTTTTCTAATAGCTAATAACTAAAAGCAAACTGCTGATAGCTAACAGCTAAATGCTTACTTACTTCACAACCTTAACGGTGTTGGTAGTACCATCGGTGTAGGTGATAACCTTGATGGTCAAGCCGTTGGGCTGAGCCATCTCCTGACCGGCAACATTGAAGTAGCGCTCGCTAGCAACGGTCTTGCCTTCGCTAACCTCGTTAACGTCAACGGGACCACCCTTAGCAACATATGCGCTGTAACCTACCAGATCACCAGTGTTGATATCATAGATGAAGTGGATACCGATTACGTAGGTGTAACCAACCTCAACATAGTAGGTGTTGTTACCCTCGGTCAGCTGGTTCATGTCGGCGTCGCCAAGGAATGCAGCGGTCTCAGCCTCTTCAGCACCATAAGCTACGCCATTGATCATGAAGTAGAAGTTGTCAACATCGTAGAAGGTGGGATAGGTAGCCTCGGTCAGATTTACATAGTCACCATTGGTGCCGGGTTTCAGCTCAGTGAAGATCTCGTTACCCTGAGCATCAACCTCTACCAACCAGTAACCAGTCATGTGAGGATCCTCGGGCTCGGGAGTATCATAGAGCCATGCAATCTCGCTGGCGTTCTTCACACCGTCAACAGTGTAGTAAACCTGGATACCGATGTTCTCGGTGAACAGGGGCTCGAAGCCCTCAGCATTGGTGCGATACATGTAAACATAGCCACTGGTGAAGTCAACAGCGTTGCTGTAGAGATCGTAGTTAACCTCGGTGATGTCCTCATCCATGGCCAGATCATAGGTGTAAACGTCACCAGTGAAGTGGAAGATCTCAGGACCATTACCGTTGTCAACAAAGATGCTGTAGCTCAAGCAGCTGGGATCGATCATATTGCCGTCAACATCAGCGTTGGGCAAGGTGAAGTAGAAGCGGCTGAAACCACTCTCGTCACCATAGTCATACCACTCGTCAGCGGTGGGCTTAGCGGGAACGGCGGGAGCGAGTTCGAAGTTTACACCGAAGGGCTTTTGGTTGCCCTCAGCATCGAGGTTGCAGAACTCAAGAGCGGTCATGCTCAGGTCGTCGTTGTAGTAAGTCATCAGACCAGTAGCATTGTAGTTGAAGGGGAACTCGGCGTTTACATCGCCCTCGGTACCCAGCAGGTAGATGTTATCGCCATCAATCATCATCTGGATCTCGGTGGTGCGATCGTCGATTTCGAAGCCCATGTAGGTTTCGCCCTCTTCCTCATAAACATAGGTCATACCCATACCCATCTGGATGCCGTAGCCATAGCTGTCATAGTAGTACAGGAACTGGCCGGTGGGGATGATGATCATGCCGGTAGCTGCATCATAGGTACCCTTTACCCAGGTGTTGTAGCTATCGTGCCACCATGAGATGTTCTGAACGTAAGCTTCACCATTAGCCTCGTCGATGGCAACTTGGAACTTGCCGTCGGTTGCACTTTGACCAATACCGAAGAAGCTGTTGTAGATGCAAGCACTGTTGCGCCAGTATTCCTTAACAACGCAACCCTCGGGAAGATCGGTGATGAAGGTGGGAAGCTCGGGCTCGGGCTCGAGCTCATCGTCGTTGATAGCAACATCGTCGATGTTCAGCCAGAACATGTCGCTAACATTGTAGTGACGGATAGCGATGCAACCTTCCTGACCTACATAGTCGCTCAGGTCATACTGATACTTGATGTAGTTGCCAGTAGCGGTCTTCTCAACACCAACCTGTACGAAATCCTCAACGCTGGTGGGATTGCCAACGCAAACATAAACAGAGAACTTCTCAGCTGCAAAGTCGGCGTCCTGACCTGCTGCATAGAATGACAAGGTCTTGTTGAGGGTTACGATGGGAGAAATCAGCCAGTTGTCGGGATACAGAGGCATTTGAGTGTCGTTGTCATAGCTTGCAGATGACATCAGACCTTCACCACTGTAAGGAGTCCAACGGCCAGTCTCAACACCGGTCATGTTCATGTACATCCAACCAAAGCCATCACCGTCGTTGTCCCACATGGTCCACTCAGCGGCTTGATCAGGATCCTCAAAGTCCCAAAGGATGTTGGTGCCATCCTTCAAAACATGGCTGGCGGGACGAACCTGCCAATCCGTAGCCTTGACATTCATGCCTTGAACGAGGGTTTCGCCACCACGGTTAAATTTGTTGGTCTGGCGAAGCTCGGCCTTTGCCTTAGCGTCCTTGGCATTAACGTCGCTCTTCACGAATTTGGTTACACCAGCCGATGCACTCAGGGCAACAGCAGCTGCAACTAAAAGTACTGATAATTTCTTCATACAAATGAATCAATTAAAGGGTTAATAAAATATGAATAAAAAAGTATTGTACTCTTCTGATAAGCGTTAATGATTCGTGGGCATTATTTGCCAATTCATAAATATTACATATTTATATTTAGCGGCAAAATTACGATTTATAGTTAATTCAATCAAGTGATTTAACATTTATTCACAATCGTTGATTTTTATTAACTCTTGTTGCTCACTATGGCTAGTCGTCAGCCAATGCCTCAATCGGAATAATTGAGGTTGTTGGCAGGCGAAACAATACCGTTTTCGGTAACTCTGTAACCTGATGATTTGCCACTGTATCTTTTCAGATACTCAATGACCTTGTTTTTGGCAAGACCTTGACTGTCAAAGATGGTAGTAGTATTGACATAGCTGGCTCCCTTGCTTGTCGATAAGTTGAAGTTCAAGTCACAGGAGAGATCATATTTTTCTTGAACGAGCTCGGCATCGCTCTTGGTGCTGAAAGTGTATTGCACGCCAAACTCGGCAGGGAACCTGTCGCTGGTGACAGTCTTGGTCCATCTGGTAGTTGTGACTGATTCCATCACGTTCCGGCCATTTTCGGCCTTATATGTCAGGAACACATTGCAGGCGTTAAGCAGGTCTTGAGAAAAAGTCATTGTATAGGTTGCAGTGGCTTTTGTTTTCTCTTTAGGCTCGTCGTCACCGCATGAGGTGAGGGCAAAGGCAGCTGCAAGCAACAAGGATGCAATGATAAATGTTTTCTTCATAGTCTTTGTTTCAATTAATTGGTTGATAGTTTGTTACTTTAACTGGTATATTGGTGTGCGGCTTGGTAGTGCAGGCAACTGCAACCACCTGAAAGTGCAAAGGTATAACAATTTTGTCAAATCGACAATGCACTCTCTGGAATTCCGGGCAATAATAGCAGGAAAGATGGAAAATAAAGAATGTCAAGTGGCCCAATGCGGGCCACTTGACATTCTTTATTGTAATGGAATTCGATACTGGCAACTTGCTTATTGGAAAGCATTCTCGCTCAACCCCTTTCCGCCAATGGCGAGGTCCTTCATGTATTCGGGAACGGGCTTGCCCAGATACTTGTCCACATAGAGCTTGGCCAGGTACTGTCCTAGCATGAAACCGTGGCCACGCAGACCGGTGAGCAGACCGACCTCGGGATCGATGATGTAGCGCGGCTCGATGTAGTAGCCGGCCCAAACGGCATGGAAGCCGACCGATGCCAGGTTGGGGATCCACTGGGCAAACATTTCGCTCACGATTTTGAGGAAGGCCTGACTGTTGTACTTCAGGTTCTGGCGTGCCTCATAGGGGTCGCAGTCGGGTGATGCACAACCGATGATTTGGCCGGTGTGCAGGAACTGTTGACCATAAACGGCATTGAATCCCTTGTAGTGACGACGGTCGATAATCATGTCGAGCGAGTCGCCGTTGACGCCCATGTTGGGCAAGCGGCGGGTGATAAACGCCTGGTGCTTGACAGGATAGAGCTGGGTGTCGATGCCGAGCATGTCGGTAAACTTCTCCGAACCCCAACCCATGGCGTTGACAAAGTGGTCGCAGGTATATTCAACATAGTGCTTGTCGTGGCGGCGCACCAGCACACGGTATTTGTCACCGGCACGCTGAACGCTCAGCACCTCGCAGTCCTCGAGCACTTCGCCGCCATGCTGCTTGCCCACATTGCGCACATAGTCGATGGTGCGGCCTGGGGTGGCCTGCCAGCAGTTCTCTGAAATCAGGGCGTGGCTATAAATGTTGTCGTTGGGATTCCAGTAGGGCGAGATGACCTTGGTGAAGTCCTTGCGGTCAATCATGTAGGCCTCGCTCCAAGCGCGTGAGGCGTCGAGGGAGCGATATGTGGCGTCGTCGTGCACGAGGTTCACATAGCGCGTCATCTTCAGGTCGATGTTGCAATGAGCCTGGTCGTCGCGGAAGATTTCCAGGTTGTGCATGGCGATGTCGCTGATGTCGGGGTTGGAGAATGCGGGACGTCCGCCACCGATGCAGCGCCATGTCGAACCGCGGTCATAGTTGACCAGGATGACGCGTTTACCGGCCTCGGCAAAGTAGCGGAACGCCGCACTGCCGGCCATTCCACCGCCAGCTACGAGGATTTCGGTTTCGGCCTTCTCGATGATGGAGCCGTGCTCAAAGATGAAGGTCTCTTTCGATTCGCCGTTGTACACATCGCCCAGGGTTACCTGATTGGCCAACGGGGCACGCGGGGTGCTGTCGCCGGTTACCTCGATGCCGTGGGCACGCAGGATCTGCTTGGCGCGAGACACGCAGCGCTTGCCGCGGCAGGGACCCATACCCATGCGGGTGGTGTGCTTGAGCTCATCGACCGAGATGTACTTGCGGTCACCGATGACAGCCAGCAGAGTCTTCACGTCAACGTCCTCGCAGTGGCAGACGAAGGATTTGCCCTCCTCGGGGTTGGTGAGGGGACGCAGGTTCAAGGGTTCGGGATAGCGCTCCTTGAGGATGAAGCCTTTCACCTGATTCAAGTCATTCACTTCACTGGCTTGAACGCGGGCCACATTGGTCTTGTTGTCTTTCTTGAGCACCTTCTCGATGACGCCCTGGCCCACCTTGGCGCCGTTGTCATCAACCAGGAATACTTCCTTGCCTTCTTCCACCTCATACTCTACGGGCAAGAATACCACGTTCTTGCGCTTGTCGTAGCCGAAGATGGCCAGACCAGGACAGTGGTTCACGCACTGCATACAGCCGATGCACTTGTCATAATCGACCATCGGAACCGATGAAGTGGTGGGCTTGGTGATGGCACCCTGCGGGCAGGCAAAGGTACAGGGATTACATGCAAAGCCATAGAGACAGTTGATCTGCACATAGGGCTTTGCTGCCATGCGCTCCTCGGTGGGGGCGTTGGGTTTGTCAAGCAGACGCACTGGGCGCTGCTGTGAGTCGATATACTGGCGGGAAACTTCCAGATAATCCTCATAGGGGAAACGAAGGCCCAGTTCCTGAGCCACCTCATAGGCCACCTGCTTGCCACGCAACACGGCACTGGTACCCTCGCCGATGCGAACGGCATCGCCGGCACCATACACGTTGCGGCCAAAGACCGAACGGCCCTTCACGAGCAGCTGGTTGTCGGGAATCAGACCGGTGCAGATATTGATGATATCGATATCGTCAATCACGCGCTCGGTACCGGGGATGGGTTGGAAATTCTTGCACTCGGCAATCACGGCACCCGTGACGCCTGTGTAGTCCTCATTGGGGATGGCGCGGATGAGCACATGTGATGTCATGATAGGAATGCCCAAGCGGCGCACACGGTTGGCCTGCACGGGGAAGCCTCCCTCGTGGTCCATACCCTCGATGATGGCCTTGATGGTGGCACCGGCTTGCATGGCCTGGTAGCTGGTGAGGTAGCCGATGTTGCCGGCACCCACAGTCAGCACGCGCTTACCCAGCAGGGTGTGCTCCTGGTTCATCATCTTCTGGAACACAGCAGCGGTATATACGCCGGGCACGTCATCGTTCTCAAACACGGGCATGAACGGCACAGCACCCGTGGCCACCACCAGATGGTCGGCGTCGATGTAGCTCACCTCCTGCGTGACGATGTTCTTCAGGGCAATGCGGCGGCCTTCGAGCAGGTCCCATACGGTATTGTTCAGCAGAATGCCGTCATGGTTGTCGCCGGCAAGCGTCTTGGCAATGTCAAAACCGCGCATACCGCCAAACTTCTGCTCTTTCTCAAAGAAGAAGAACTGGTGGGTTTGCATATTGAATTGACCACCCTCGGTAGCGTTGTTGTCCACCACGATGTTGGGAATTCCCAGTGCGGTGAGCTGCTCGCGGCATGCCAGTCCGGCAGGTCCGCCGCCAATGATGGCAACGGTGGTCTTGTAAATCTTGGTCTCATGGGCTTCGCGAGCCTTGCCTTCGGGCATGTAGTCCTTGGGAATCTCGCGCACCTCTTTCACACCGTCAACGCTGGTGATGCAGATGCGGCGCACCTGGCCGTCAACTAGCATCTCACAGGCACCGCACTTGCCGATGCCGCACTCCAGGCTGCGGTTGCGGCCCGTGGTACTGTGGCTGTGAACAATTAGTCCTGCCTGATGAAGGGCGGCAGCGATGGTTTTGCCTTTCTGTCCGCGTACGGTTCTTCCTTCAAACTGGAATTCAACGTATTCTTCTTTTGGAAGGTCAAGAATAGGATGATTTTCAATTTTATACATGATAACTGGTTTATATGGTTATTGGTTCTGATTCAGCGGTTTAACTTCGACTCGTCAGAGCCGTAAGAGGCCAAAATTCCCACAAAGATAGTGCAAGTCGAAGACAGTGCAAAGAAAAAAAGCATTTTTTTAATTGGCACTGTTGAGACGCCGCCTATCTTGCCCGAACGCAGTGAGGGAACGGCAGTTTTTATGTTTCTTGAATGATTTAGACGAAAGTATCAGGTTTTAGGGGCTGGTTTTAGCCTAATGACCGGACGCCTGGTCATGTTTTTCCTTGAGCTTCTTTTGGATGATGCTCTCTACTTCAAAGAATCGGTCAATCTGCTCGGCATTGAGTACAGTAGCCAGTTTGTCGATATATTTCATCCTGATACCCTGTGCACGTTGCTGCATTTCCATCTTGCGCTTTGCGATGGCTGCGGCATCTCCGCTGGTGCTGGGCTTGATGGGACGCTTACGGCTGGCCCACAAGGCACTCATCTCTTCGCAGTAACTGCGATAGATGGGTTCAAACTTCTTTTGCTGGTCAGCAGTAATGTGCAGACGGTAAACGAGTTCGCGCACTTTGGCTTTATATAGTCTCTCATTGAGAGATCCGTTATTGTCACCGTTTGCCGCTGATGTCAGGCCAACGAGCACAAGAACAGTTAATATGATTATTCTTCTCATCGTTCAATGCGATTTATGGTTAGTATTCTGGGATTTCTTCCATCTCGTAGAATTGCAGTTGGGAGGCTTCTTCATCACTCAGCGTGTTCAGGAACTCATCCAATGGCCCTGGACTGCTCATTGTCGCTTGTTGAGCATCCTTTGCGTTGAAAAAGGCAATGCCAAAGCCGATGACAACCAATGCCACCGCAGCTGCCGAGATGGCCATCAGCCCCTTGTGCCCGCTTCTTTTGGCCGAGGCATGCCGTGTTATGGCTTTCTCGGTTGCAGCATTGACCAGGTCGTTCAGATAATCTTCGCTTTCGCGGTAAGGCATCTTTTTACCTATGTCATTCAAAACACTATTCATTAAGTATGGTCTTTAATGTAGTTTTTTATCTTTTGGGTTGCATAATGATAATTCGTCTTCAGCGTCTGCACTGTTTTGCCCGTGATGCTCGCGATGTCCTCATAACTTAATTCGTCATAGTAACGCAGGTTAAAGGCTATGCGCTGCTGGGTGGGCAATGTGAGCAATGCCTCTTGGAACATGATTTCCAGTTCATTGCCGTCGATTGAGGCTTCGGCATGGAGTTTGTCTGCAAGAGAATCACTCAACGAGTCAATGTGCTGGAACATGTGTGTCTGCCGTCGCAGATGCTGCAGGGCCTCGTTTGTTGCCACACGGTAGAGCCATGCTGTCAGTGACCCTTCGCCCCTGTAAGAGTGAATACTGCTCAAGACCTTGACGCACGTCTCTTGCAGTACATCCTCGGCATCATCGTGACCGATGACCAGACGGCGGATGTGCCAATATAGGTTGCGGCCATGTTGCTTCATAAGAACTCTGAAGCCCTCTTCGCGTTGAGAAGAGTTCAAAAGCATCTGATGCAGTGATTTGTCATCGGTCCTGATAGCCATCTTACACATGATTGATGCCCAAAAGTACGAAAAGTTAAATTAGGGTTGTTGTTCTTGAGTGTTTTTTCTTGACATGATTTTAACTTTTGTTTGTTTTGTGCATCTCAAGATTGAAAACCTCAAAAAACAAAAATTATGAATCACATTTCATTCAAGCGATTGTTGTTATTTGCATTTAGTGCTGTTTTACTGGCTTTTATGGTACAGGCTCAGACGTGTGACCCAGGTGGCGAATGTGGCGGCGATGAAACGGCTGGAACCTATGACGTGCTGTCACCGGTGGGGCAGTCTTCGGTGGATATGATTGAACTCGCACCTCGACTTGAGACGTTAGATGGCAAGACCATCGCTCTCGTGGGAGGTTCGTTCATGGCGAGTGTCACCCATTATGAACTCAAGAGGCTTATCCAAGAGTACTTCCCGACGGCTACTGTCTATGTGTTGAGTGAAATCGGTTCCGCAGGATTGTTTCCTGGTCCTCGGGTTCGAAAGCCTCAAGTTGAGCGTTTCCAGCAGCGATTGCAGGAGTATGGCGTGGATGCAGTAATTTCGGGAAACGGCGGATGCGGCATTTGTACACCCAAGGAAACGGGTAACTGCATTGCTGCCGAATATATTGGCATCCCGTCGGTGATGATTGCCGCACCAGGATTTGACGCCCAGGCCAAGACGACTGCCTATAACAACGGCTTGCCTGTTTTGCGAGTCGCTGTTTATCCGGGTGCTTTTGCGTCTCATACTGTGGAGGAACTCAAGCAGAACACACGCGAGGTACTTTGGCCTCAGATAATGGCAATGCTCACCGAGCCGATAACCCAGGAAGAGATTGAAGAAAATTCCCATCCCGAGGCTGCCGACCCTCAGGCACCTGTATTCAGCGGCACGATAGATGAAATCAATGAATTTTACAACGACATGATGTGGAGTGACGGCATGCCCGTCATTCCTCCCACGCTGGAACGCGTGAATGAATTCATGAAGTATACCGATTATCGTTGGAACAGGACGATAGCCGTTCTGTCGCCATCCTATCGCCAGAGCCTGGTGTGGCATGTCGCTGTCAATGGAGTGATGGCAGGCTGCAAACCCGAATACATGCCCCTGTTGATTGCCTTGACCAAGGCCATGACGTCGGGTGAGTTTAGGCGCACACTTGGCAGCACTCATGCCTGGATCCCTTACTGTTGGGCCAATGGGCCCGTGGCGCGCCAGTTGGGCTTGGACCATGGGCAAGGGCAAATCAATGAGCAGGCCAACGTTGCCATTGGCCGTTTCATGAATCTTGCCATGCTCAATCTGGCAGGCTATTATGTCAAGCAGGACCGCATGGGCACATTCGGATACCCCATGTCGTGGTGCCTTGCCGAGGACGACGAGGCCTGCCTGCGCGTTGGTTGGAATCCTTATCATGTGCGCCAGGGCATTGGGCTTAACGAGAGCGCGATGACGGTGGCTTCCACCTTGCTGTGGGGCAACAACATGCCGCCTGCCACAACCGACGGGGAAAAGATCATGCAATTGCTCGCATGGGATATTACCGAGCGCTGCCAGCTGGCCTTAGGCAGTGGTGTACAATTCACTAACCGCACCATTCTTATGACCGAGGAGGTCGCTGCTCTTCTCAAGGAGAAATACGGCACGGTTGGAAATCTCGAGGATCAGCTGATAGCCACTGCCCGCCGCCCCTTGTATGAGCGTAGCTATGCCCATTACTATGCCAATCCAGGCAGTTCCATCAATCCTGATCACACCTCGCTTGAGGAGTATATGGAGCAGTTGAAGGACGAGGAAAATGCCGAGATGACACCCACCCCCGAGTGGTATGCCAGTGACGAGCCCCAAATGATGACGATCCCCACGATGGAAAAGGGAGAAACGGCATTTCTTGTGACCGGTGACGCTTCCCGCAACAAAATCCAGACCATGCCGGGCGGAGCGATGTCTACCGTTGTCGTTGAACTGCCTGAAACATGGGATGCCCTGATGGAGGAGAAAGGGTACGAGCCCCTGCGTTCCTTCTATCTGGAGCCTATTGATGAGGAAGGCTATCCGGATATCCTCACATCCGTCGAGGAGGTGAAAACTGACCCCGTATCACCTGCCCAAACCAGCGAAAACCGCAAGGTGCGCTATTATAATCTGAATGGTCAAGAAAGTGGTCGGCCTTTTGATGGGGTGAATGTTGAGGTAACAACTGGCAATGGGCGCATCCGTAGCGCCCGTAAGGTATTACGTGCTAACTGACAAATGCGATGAAGAGAATGATGAAAAATAATCACCGAACGGTTACAACATTACTGGCGCTAATATTGGCGCTGGCACTCTCATTTCCTGCTTTGGCAAGTGGCAGCATTCGGGGCGATGTAAATGATGACGGAAATGTGAGCATTGGCGATATCACATCGTTGATTGATTACTTGTTAAGCGGTAATACTTCAAGCATTAGTTTAACGTGTGCTGATGTCAACCGTGACGGTAATGTGAGTATTGGTGACGTTACATCGCTGATTGATTATCTGTTGAGTGGAGAATGGCCCGCTGAACCATTCCAAACTTTCACGGTGAACGGTGTAGACTTTGTCATGGTACCTGTTGAGGGTGGCTCTTTCATGATGGGTGCAACGGCCGAACAGGGCAGTGATGCCAGCAGTCGCGAGAAACCGGTGCACCAGGTAGCTTTGACTTCCTATCACATTGGGCAGACCGAGGTAACTCAAGAGCTGTGGATGGCGGTAATGGGAAACAATCCCAGTTTTTTTAGTGGCAGCCAGCTTCCCGTTGAGCGGGTATCGTGGGAAGACTGCCAACAGTTTATCGCTATGCTGAATGAGATAACAAATCAGAACTTCCGCCTCCCGACCGAGGCCGAGTGGGAGTTTGCTGCCCGTGGTGGCAATGTGAGCCAGGGTTACAAATATGCAGGCAGCAACGATCTTTCAACGGTAGGGTGGTATTCCTATAACGACTCATGGGAATTGCGAGGAACTGATTACTATGGAACACATGTTGTTTCTACCAGAAATCCTAATGAATTGCAACTCTATGACATGAGTGGCAATGTTCATGAGTGGTGTCAGGACAGGTACGGAGATTATTCCAGTGGTGAACAGGTCAATCCCATCGGTCCCTCAACGGGAACGACACGCGTCTATCGTGGCGGCAACTGGTACTTTGACGAATGGTTCTGCCGTGTGTCATTCCGCAACGGCCTGTCGCCTTCCAGCAGCAACTACGGCATTGGCCTGAGACTAGCGCTCTAATAATCCAATAATTTATAAATTATATTCAGGAAGTGAGCCGGAATTTCCGGCTCACTTCCTGAGCATATGGTAGTGTGGCTGCCTGAATTCATTTGCCCTCCAATGAACTGATTCCGTGCTTTAGGCACAATAATCAGTAAAATGGTCACAAACACTGTTATGAATTAAGGCTAATTTTGCAGACGAAATCAAGAATTTTATCACATTATGAAGAAATTATTTTTATTAGCTGCGTTCATGGGCTTGGTGCTCATGGCCTGCCAGAACCAACAAAACAAAGAGAATATGAGTACGACTTTGCAATTGACACAGGAGTGGGACAAAACGTTCCCCAAGAGTGACAAGGTGGACCACAAGAAGGTCACATTCAAGAACCGTTACGGCATCGAATTGGCTGCCGACATGTACACACCGAAAGATGTGAGCGGCAAGCTGCCCGCCATCGCTGTCAGCGGTCCTTTTGGTGCCGTCAAGGAACAGAGCAGCGGCCTGTATGCCCAGCACATGGCCGAGCGTGGCTTCATCGCCATCGCCTTTGACCCGTCGTTCACTGGCGAGAGTGGGGGAGAGCCGCGTCGCATGGCATCACCCGACATCAACACCGAGGACTTCCTTGCCGCTGTGGATTTCCTGAGTATACAGGATAATGTGGACCCTGAGCGCATCGGCATCATCGGCATTTGCGGTTTCGGTGGCATGGCCATTAATGCTGCCGCATTGGATCCGCGCATCAAGGCCACCGTGGCCTCGACGATGTACGACATGAGCAAAGTCAATGTGGAGGGTTACTTCAAAAGCGAGGACACCAAGGAGCAGCGCATGGAGAAACGCAAGGCAATGGCTGCTCAGCGCACCGAAGATTACAAGAACGGTACCTACAAGCGTGCCGGTGGTGTGATTGACCCGTTGCCCGAGGACGCGCCTTTCTTCGTAAAAGACTACTACGATTACTACAAGACAGAGCGCGGCTATCACGAGCGCAGCGGTAACAGCACCGACGGCTGGAATGTGACCGGATGCCAGTCGTTCCTCAACCAGCCCCTGCTTGCTTGGGCTCACGAGATTGAAAATCCTGTGTTGCTCATCCACGGCGAGAAAGCTCATTCGCGCTACTTCAGTGAGTATGCCTTCGAGAAAATGACCGGCATCCACGTTGAAGGCGTGAGCAAAACCGTCGGCAACAAGGAGTTGATGATTATCCCCGGTGCTGTCCATACCGACTTGTATGATGACAAGAACGGGAAAATCCCTTATGACAAGATGGAAGCGTTTTTTAAAGAGAACCTGAAATAAGATGAAGAAAGTTGTTGTAATCTCTACCAGCTTGCGTCCTGGATCAAACAGCCACACGATGGCCGAACAGTTTGCCGCTGGCGCAAAAGCCGCTGGCCATGAAGTGGAGCTCGTCTCGCTGCGAGGAAAGGAAATCAAGTTCTGCATCGGCTGCCTCTCGTGTCAAAAGACTGGAGCCTGTGTTTTCAAGGACGATGTTCCCGCCATCATGGACAGTGTGCTCAATGCCGATGTGGTATGTTGGGCGACTCCGATTTACTACTACGAGATGTCGGGCCAGATGAAGACGCTCATCGACCGCATGAATGCCATGTATCCCAAGGATTACCGCTTTCGCGACATCTACCTGCTGACCACGGCCGCAGAGGACGAGGAATTCACCCCCAAGCGCGCCGAAAGCGGTTTGCAGGGTTGGATTGACTGCTATGAGAAATCCGCCTTGAAGGGACATTTGTTCTGTGGTGGTGTCAACGATGCATGCGACATCGATGGCAATGGCAAGTTGCAAGAGGCTTTCGAATTGGGTAAAAACATTTGAGAATGAGTGCAACTCCCACTGGAAAAGACTATGTAGGCAGTGATGAGCTGTATGTCAACGTGCAGAAAACCATGCGGCTCTGCGCTGAGATGAACACCGGTTACCATACCGAGGCCGAGGTGCGTAATTACCTTAGTCAAATCACCGACAGCGAAGTGGACGAGACTGTGCGCGTGTTCCCGCCGTTCAACATCAACTATGGGCTCACCACACGTTTTGGCCGCGATAGTTTTGTTAACTTCGGCTGTACTTTTCTGGCCATCGGTGGCATCACCATTGAGGAAGGTGCTTTCATTGGGCCGCATTGTGTGTTGGCCACAGAATATCACCCCGAAGATCCTGCCCGTCGCCATTCTCTGCTCACAAAGCCCATTACCATCGGCCGCAATGCTTGGCTGGGAGCCGATGTGAAGGTTTTGGCTGGCGTGACCATCGGCGAGAATGCCATTGTGGCTGCTGGCAGTGTGGTAACCAAGGATGTGCCGCCCGACATGGTGGTGGCTGGCAGTCCGGCAAAGGTCATCCGCCCCATCAAGAAAGATGTTCCAGCAAGCGATGTCAAAGACTGATGATTGGCGCAAGCGACATCATGTCTAGTATTGTCTTTTAAATATCATAGAAATGAAACGTATACTTTTATCCATGTCGTTGGCTTTGCTTGCCGTGACACAACTGCTTGCCGAAGATATGAAAATCAATGTAATCATCGGCGGTGCCTCCTTCTCTGCTACTGTTGAGGACACCGAGACAGGACGTGCTTTTGTATCTCTATTGCCGTTAGAACTTAACATGAACGAGTTGAATGGCAACGAGAAATATCACTATCTTGACTCCTCCTTACCCACGGCATCCTACCACCCTGGCATCATCAATGCGGGTGACCTGATGCTATATGGCTCGTCATGCGTCGTATTGTTCTATGAAACCTTCTCAAGCGGCTATAGCTATACACGAATCGGATCCCTGGACAACCCTGATCGCCTGGCACAGGTTCTTGGCAGCGATGACGTGACGGTTAAATTTGAATTGCAAACTCCGACACTGGACCGTGGCGACGTGAACGGCGACGGCAACGTGAGCATCAGTGATGTGTCTTCATTGATTGATTACCTGTTGAACGGTAATGGGAACTAATCATGCCGAGAATCTGTTAAGTGGTCAACTGTATCAATGAAAATGGTGAAACTGAAGTGGTTGTCAAATAAATACCATTGTTTCACGTTGTTTATTTAAGATGATGTTCAAACTCGACAATATCGACCAGTTTAACCATGCATTGGGAATTGAGACGCTCCACCCGTTGGTGTCGGTCTGCAATCTCAAAGACGTGCCCAACCGTGAACTCATTGACAACGAGGTCACCTGGCAATATGGTGTATATGCACTGTATTTGAAAAATACACGCAGTTGCCTGTTGTCCTATGGCCACAAGGAATATGACTACAGCGACGGCACTGTAACGAGTTTCGCCCCGATGCAGACGGTGACAGCCACACCCATACCCGGCTTGGATCACGACGTGGTGGCGCTGTTTTTCCACCCCGACCTGATTCGCGGCACTTCGTTGGCCAAAGGGATGTCTGATTACCGCTTCTTCCAGTATTCGTCAAACGAGGCCCTGCACATGTCGGAGCGCGAACGTGGCATTTATCTCGACTGCATTGACAAAATCAAAGAGGAAATCAACCGTCCCATTGACAAGTTCAGCCGCAAGCTCATCTGTCGCAACATCGAGTTGCTGCTCGACTATTGCCTGCGTTTTTACGACCGCCAGTTCATCACGCGTGAACTGGAAAATAACAGCGTGATGGCCACCTTCGAGCAGGCGCTGAACGACTATTTCCGCAACAAGGAATCCATCTTCATGAGAGGACTGCCATCAGTCAAGTTGTTTGCCGACAAGTGCTGTCTCTCACCCAACTATTTTGGTGATCTCGTGAAGAAGGAAACCGGCAAAACACCGATGGAGTTTATTCAGCAAAAGATTATTGACATTGCAAAGGAAGATTTGCATTCGACCGATGTTTCCATCACCGAGTTGGCCTACAGTCTTGGTTTCCAGAGCAGTCAGCACTTTAGCCGATATTTCAAGCGCTCTACGGGAATGACGCCTATGGAGTACCGCCGACATAGCAGACAATTGGCATAATTGCCGACAATCTTTTACAAGTTACCAAGAAATGCAAAAACGGGGAACAATTCGTTTCCCCGTTTTTTTGTGAACAGCCCAATAGCGGGCTACAATAATGGTTTGTTGTTCCTGTTAAGGCAGTTTGTTGTAGATTTCATCAGTGACAGCCTCCATCCATTCGTTCGAGGCGCCTACCTGCGCATCCTTGTGGTAGGTCAAGTGTTGGAACCAGCTGTCTTTGGCTGCTCCATGCCAGTGCTTGACCTCGGCGGGGACATTGATGATGGTGCCGGGAGTCATCTCAATCGCCTCGTGGCCCCATTCCTGATACCATCCGCGGCCGGCGACACAGATCAATACCTGCACCTGTTTGTGGTGAACGTGCCAGTTGTTACGGCAGCGAGGTTCGAAGGTGACGTTAAACATGCCGCCACCCATGTCGGCCAAGTAGCTATTGCCGATAAAGAATTGCCCGTAGGGATTGAGTTCACCCTTCGGCCATTTGCTGCGCAGGGTGTAGCCCTCTTGGTCGAGCCAGGCGCACAGGTCCTCAACCAATTCCAGGCTGTTTCCCATGTTCACTGCTCCCTGCTTGTGAGCAGCTAACTGCGGTGCGACAGCCTCAAGGCCGCTCAGAGCAGCAACAGTCACAATTTCGCGGTCGGCAGCATTCAGCTGGTCACCAGCGAAGATGTCCCCAAATAGGTGCGACTTCAGGTAATAGTCGTCCTGAGGGCAGAAGGTATAGTCAAACGAACGACCAGACAGTTGCGTCTGGTTTTTCTTGCCCAGTTCATAGGCCGCCTTTGCATCGTCCCACTCGGTGGGGCGTGTCCAGGGCTTGCCCTCTTGCCATTCTGGATTTCTGTTTTCCAGCACCTTGCCCAATACGCCCAGAGCATTCAGAGAGCGAGGAAATCCGGTGTAGGCATAGAGTTGCGAAAATGCTTCCTTCAACTCGTTGACGGTCACGCCACCATCGAGCGCCATGCGCACGGCCGGTTCCAACCTTTCCAAATCTCCCTGTGCCATCAGGCAGGCACATGCCGCTAATCCTTTCTGACGCTCGGTCAGCGTCTGTCCATTTACTGTTGTCATTGTCAATAATGCTATGATTAATGCTATGATTTTCATTTTGCTTTACTCATCAAGGTTTATCAAGGTGTAGGTCTTTGAACCGAGGCCTATCTGTTCGGCATAGTCGGTGATATAGGTGCCATGTTGGCGGTTGATGCGCTCAATCAGGGGCTGGTTGTCATCGCCCGGTTTGCCCTTGTAGTTGAACACCATATCAAGGCAGGCCTGGTCAACGGCAACCGGATCAAGCGAAGCCATGATTCCTATGTCTTGCAGTTCAGGCTTTGCTGGATGACCGTCGCAGTCGCAATCAACCGACATATTGTTCATCACATTGATGTAGATGACATGCCCACTGAAATAGTTGTGCACAGCCTGGGCCGCTGCTGCCATCGACTCGAGAAAACCGTCTTGGTCGTCAATATGATTCCACAAGTCGGCAGCATCCTCGGTGATGCCTGCAGTGTGGATATTGGCCTTTCCAGCCGTTGAAGCCACACCGATGCTGGCATTCTTAAGTACGCCGCCAAAGCCGCCCATGGCATGACCCTTGAAGTGAGCAAGGTTAATCATGAAATTGTAGTTGGGCAGATGGTTGCCAACGATGTTATAACGCAGATGCTTGTGATCCTTCACCGGTATGCGTAAATCACCAAACTCATCCATCAGGTCAACGGCAAAGATGCTGTCAAAGCCATGTTCATGGATTGTTTCCCAATGCTTTTTAGGATCCATGCGGCTGCCGGGATAGGCGGTACAGCACTCCACAATGGTGCCGTTCACCTCTTCCACGAGCTGACGGATCAACGGCGGTTTCAGGTAGTGCGTGTTACCGCCTTCGCCAGTCGAGATTTTCACTGCAACACGGCCTGTGGCTTCCACCCCTAGTGCTTTGTAGATTTTCACCAATGACTCGGGTGTGATTTCCCTGGTGAAATACACCGTGGGCTGTGCCAGAACTGATGCTGCTGTGAGCATCAGCATGGTCGACAAGAATAATCTTACTTTTTTCATAATGCTAGGTTTTGTTTGAATGATCATTAATATCCAAGGCCTTTTAGCCACTTCTCTACCTTCGCCTTGCCACTGCGGACCTCGTGGCCGTAGATGCTGTAACCCTTGGTGACGCTTGCACCAGGGAAGGCCGATTTCACGTCTTCCACGCAATTGGCCAGACCGCTGCCCTCATGAGTGGTGAATGGGATGACGGTCTTGCCCTTGAGGTCATTGCCATGCTTCTTGAAGAAGGTGAACATCACCTGAGGATAGGTGCCCCACCACACGGGACCACCGATGAACACGGTGTCGTAGCCGCTCATGTCCACGTCGCCCTCATACTCGGGCAGCTCGCCGTTGTTGGCCTCTTCCTGGGCCAGGTTAATCAGCGGAGTGTAGGCCATGCCGTCATACTTGTGCGTCACAATTTCAAACTGATCGGCACCGATCATTTCACTAATGTACTCAGCGACAATCTTGGTATTGCCCACTTCAATGTTACCTACTGAATAATTGTCTCCCGCATGCGAGAAGAACACTACTAATGCTTTACCTTTTGTTTCCATAACCTGTTTTTCTTTTGTTTGGCCACTGCAAGCTGTGGGAATAAACAATGCCAGTGCAGCCAAAATGATGTTCTTGATATTCATATTCTTATATTTTAGCCTAATTGATATTCTCCTGTGCGTATGGCAGCAATGACACCGCCATCAATAAGCAGGTCGGTGCCTGTGATGAACTTGGCGTGCTCGCCAAGCAGGAAGGCTGCCGCTTCTGCAATCTCGTCGCTTGTGCCTGTACGCTGAGCAGCCGAGGCGTCAATCATGCGCTGGTAGCCCTCGCCATTGGCGTTGAACTCGTCATAGGCCAGCGGGGTGACGATGACGCCCGGCGAGATGGTGTTGATGCGGGCACGACGCTTGCGCCAGCTGGTGGCGGCCGCACGCTGGGCCTGCAGGTGGTTCATGCGCTTGGCAATCATGTAGGCGAAGCCAGAGTTTTGCATGGCCACCTCCTGGATGAACTTAACGTCCTTCAACCCCTCGGTCGGGGTGTTCACTAGTTGCAGTTCAATGTCGTTGGGGATGGGGTACATGTAGGCTGCTTGACTTGAGATAATCAGTCCAGCGCCACCCTCGGCCATCACCTGCCCAAAGGCATCTACCGCATAGCCAGTACCCACCATGTCGAGGTCGACGATGTGCTCAGGATTGGCTTGATTGGGTGATGCACCAGCCGTGTCGATAAAATACATGACGGGCCCCATCTCGGCTGCCTTGCAGGCAAAAGCCTCTACGCTGTCCTTCTGCAAGGCGTTCACAACCATGGTTTCCACGTCATAGCCACTGCGCATGAAATCCTCGCCCACGCGCTCCAACGCTTTCTCGCTGATGTCACCCAGCAGAATCTTCTTGCCTGCCGCAATGCGGCGAACGATGGCAGTTCCCATACTACCGGCACCCAAGAGCGCTACGACTGCTTTCTGTTCGTTTCTGTCAAAAATCATAGTTTGTCCTCCTGTCCTTATTAATCTATATTCTTGATGAACTTTGCAGGATTGCCGCCAACGATGGTGTTAGGGGCGACATCCTTGGTGACTACGGCCCCGGCAGCTACGACTGCATTCTCACCCACGGTGACGCCAGGCAGAATGGTGGCGCCTGCGCCAATCCAAGCGTTCTTGCCAATATGCACAGGCTTGCAGATAAGTAACTGGCGGTCGTGCAAGTCATGATTGTTGCTGATGAGCTGCACGTTGGCGGCTATCATGGCATCACCATGGCCCCTTCGCCCAGGTTATCGCCAAATAGTTCCTTCACCAGATTGTTATATTCCTCGGTATAAGGCATAGTTCGGTTGATAGTGAAAATTAGTTTCACATCTCGCATGCCGCGCTCCATTTCCTCAGGAGTGGTTTTGCGGGGGTCAACAATGATTGCTTCCATTTTTTTTCTTTTATTATTTAATACAATGCAAAATTACATTGATTTATCAAAGCTGTACTTTCACAAAAAGCACCACAATTTTCACTTTTTGCACAATTCGTTCGTTTTGTCAAAAATTAAGCGTAATTTTGCCGAATAAACACAACAATATGAAGGTAGATTTTCTTTTTTCCGACGATTTCTACGGGATGAACGCCCGTGAGTTGAGCCACACCTGCATGCACCTGCTGTGCACGGCTGGCGAAGGCAGTTTTGTGTTCAACGAGCATTGCTATCACATCGTGAAAAATGACCTGGTTGTGATTCCCATGCCCAGTCGTGTCAGCAATCTTGCCGCCCATGCCGATTTGCAGGTGGAGTGGTTTGCTGCCGACAACAAGTTCCTGCAAAACCTGTTGCCGTCTAACAACTACAGCATCGGCGGCAGTATCTCGCTGAACCAGAATCCAGTAGTGCCCTTGACTGATGAGCAGGCCAGTCATTTGCTGGACGATTTCCACAGGCTGCGTGACCGGATGGGTGACCGTCACTTGCAGTTCTATCGCGACCTGATGGGGAGCCTGTGCCTGACCATGATGTATGACATCTTTGAGCCACACGCTCAGCGCGATGCCACCAACACCCATACTGACCGCACCGCCTACATCGTGAAACAGCTGATGGCGTTACTCGCCACCGGCATCAGCCGGACAGAGCGTGAAGTCAGCTATTATGCCGAGCGCTTGAACGTATCACCAAAATATCTCTCAGCAACTGTCAAGCGTGTAACGGGCCATAGCGTTACCTCCTACATCGACCGTCATACTGTGCCCATCCTCAAGGAACTGCTTAACGATGATCGCCTCTCGCTCACCCAAATTGCTGAACGGATGAATTTCGCATCACTCTCTTACTTTAGCCGCTATTGTACCAAGCACCTCGGCCAGTCACCCAGCGAGTACCGCCAGAGCCTGCAACCCCGAAAATAGATTCGTTTATTGTGTGAGGCGATTTCGTGGAAGGCCTGGTGCCCTGGATGATAGCGACCCCATCGTGCTTGTCCATGGCGGTGCCAATTTGCACAATTTCTCCTCGATACATGACTCGGCAGGTGGTGGCTACACACTCGCGTTGGCACAGGAAATGCGGGGCGATTCTATCGACTTGCCCAAGCACTTGGTGTTTATCTCACCTTTGATAGAGGTGTTGCTTGCGTTGGCTTCACATGAGGTGGAATCACTAGATAGTGCTGTTTTTTCAAGTTCATGGCTTGACTGTAGCGTTTTTTTTGTATATTTGCCGTGCAAATCTAAATTGGTCTAAATGATTACCTCTATGAAAATCCTGATTTTACAAAGTTCACCCAGGGCCAACGGCAACACCGCCTGGATGGCCGACGAGTACAAGAAGGCTGCCGAGGCAGCAGGTCATGATGTGACACTGGTCAATGTGTCGAAGAAGAAGATCGCGGGCTGTCTGGCTTGTGAGTATTGCCATGGCAAGGGCAACGGTGCCTGCATCCAGCAGGACGACATGCAAGAGCTCTATCCGCTGATGGCCGAAGCCGAGGTGCTGGTGCTGGCTGCCCCCATCTATTACTTCACAATGAATGCCCAGATTCAGGCGCCCATCCAGCGCATGTACTGTGTTAACAGCCCCGCTAAGGTGAAAAAGATGGCATTGCTCCTCTCCTCCTATTCTCCTGGTGTGTACGACGGCGCCAAGGCCGAATACCGCGACATCTGCAATTACTGGAAAGTAGAGGACACCGGCATCGTGACTGCTAATGTTAATGAGCAAAAGACCGATGCCACCAAACTGAAAATCCAGGATCTTGTTAGCAGACTGTAATACTCAGCCACATCAATTAATTCAACTAAATCAAAACAATCATGGAAATCAAAGCAATCCGCATGTTTGACGGTGGCTTCATGAACCAGCCGTTCGCCTTTGGCGGCGAGGAGGGTAGGGAAGCTTTTGACGAACAGATTATTTATCGCAGCAGTCTGCAGAACTTCCTCATCGACACAGGCAATGAGGTGATATTGATTGACACAGGATTCAAAGCCGACTTCAAAGCTCCAGCCAAGAAGTTTGGCGCTCCTCTCTATATGGGCGACAAGGTAGCCGACTTCATGGATGCCTTCGCTGCAACAGGCTACAAACCTGAGCAGGTGACCAAGATTCTCATCACTCACAAGCATCCCGATCACAGCGACTGCATCGGCGAGTTCCCCAATGCCAAAATATATATCTCTCCCGAGGATGCTGACGCGATGAAACTGGAGGGCGATAACATCGTCCGTGCCGAGTATGGCCAGCCCTATCACAACTTCCCCAACGCGATGCAGGTGGCAGACGGCCTGTGGTTCATCGATGCCAAGGGGCATACCAAGGGCAACAGTATCGCTGTGCTGGAAAGCGACGGTCTCTACTACATGTTCCACGGCGACGTGACCTATTGCGATGCTGCGTTGAAGGCCAACAAACTCTCAATCGTTTTTGAGGATGTGGTTGCAGCCCGCGAGACGCTCGACCGCGTGCGTGAGTTCATCAGCAACAATCCCACTGTCTACCTCTCCACCCATTGCCCCGAGGGCTATGAGAACCTGGAGATGAAACGAGTGATGAAACTGTAGGAACTATAGATTTTACCCAGCCACCTTGTTTTTGGCACGGCCTATCTGGTTCGTTATGAAAAAGGGACGGTTTTGGGTGATGACTTGACAGATGGTTACCATGCCTTTGTGGTGTGGTAACTGTTCTTTTTTGCTGATGTCGATTGTCAAAGCCAGGCATATTGGATTCTAGTGGCACTCGGATTAGTTAACGTGAGTTTTGTATAATGTATAAAAATGTTGTAGCTTTGCCGCATTTTTAAGAAGACTGACTAATTAATACTAACTAATCACCAAATGAAGAAATCTTTATTATTCTGTATCATGATGCTCGTTGCATTGTTGCCAGCGGCAGCGAGTACTAACAACCGATTAGGCGATGCGAACTGTGACGGCAATGTCGGAATCGGCGATGTTTCCTCGCTAATAGACCATCTGTTGGGCCAAGACAGTGGCACGTTCAGCAGCGTCAATGCCGATACCAATCGCGACGGTAGTATCAGCATCGGTGACGTGGTCATGCTGATTGACTACCTGTTGGGAGTCGTCGATTTGAATATGACCGAAACTTTCACTGTGAATGGTGTGCAATTTACCATGGTCAAGGTCGAGGGCGGCACCTTCACGATGGGGGCAACAGCCGAACAGAGCGACGCAAATGACGAATATGAAAATACTGATAACGAGTTGCCTACGCATCAAGTAACACTGTCGACTTACAGCATCGGCCAGACCGAAGTGACTCAAGAGTTGTGGCAGGCTGTTATGGGTAGCAACCATTGTTGGTTCATGGATCACAGTTTGCAGTGCCCCATGGAAAGAGTTACTTGGGACGAATGTCAGGACTTTATCGCTAGGCTAAACATGCTGACAGGCAGGAAATTCCGCTTGCCCACCGAGGCCGAATGGGAGTTTGCAGCACGTGGCGGCAATTTGAGCCGTGGTTACAAGTATGCCGGCAGCAATACCCTCGATGAGGTGGGGTGGTATGTGGAGAATGACTCAATTCCCCATGGAGTATATCCCAATGATGCCCCGCGGCCTACAGCCCCCATTGCTGTCAACAAGGAGGGACTGCCTGTTGCCGAAAGTATTGTCACAGGTGAAGCGGCTATTAAAGCACCTGCTGTTTGGAATCCGTTCTTGATTGGTACCATTCCTGTTGCTTCCAAGCAGCCCAACGAGTTGGGCCTGTATGATATGAGTGGCAATGTGTGGGAGTGGTGTATGGACAGATACGACAATTACAGCAGCGCGGCTCAGACTAACCCGACGGGGCTCTCGACAGGCGAAAAGCATGTAATTCGTGGCGGCAGTTGTGAAGACAGCGATTTTCGTTGTCGCGTGTCCTACCGCAGTTCTTTCCCATACCACTCTGGAATATGTGTTTTGGGGTTGCGTCTTGCCCTTGACGAGGAGAATACCCCCAAGTTCCATACCTCTGAGACTGTGCTGCAGGTGCTGATTGGCGAGAGCAAGACGGTCAATATCCTCAATGGTCATGGGGATTATTCAATCGCTTGTGAAGATAATCACATTTTCAAGACTCTGAACGGAGAGCGCTTGACTGTGACAGGAAAGGGCCAAGGAACGACAACCGTCCATGTGACCGATAATGCCACAGGCGAGACGACAGCCTTTACAGTCATTGTTTATATTGACGGTGAAATCTTTTCGACTAACACACCGCTTTTCAGGATGATACGTGTCGAGGGCGGTACTTTCACCATGGGTGCGACTGCCGAACAGGCGGAAGACTGTAGAGAGGACGAGTTGCCGGTGCACCAGGTGACGCTGTCGAGCTTCTACATCGGTGAGACCGAGGTACCTCAATACTTGTGGAGCAGTTTTATGATTATCAATCCGAGCCGATTCCACTATAATCCCCCCGAAGAAATGCCCATGAGGGATAGCAACTCTGAATATAACAATGTCGACTATTCTTACCTTTTTGACAGGCCGGTAGAACAGGTTTCTTGGAATGATTGCCAATTGTTTATTGCCAAGTTGAATAAGCGCACAGGAAGACGTTTCCGCTTGCCTACCGAGGCCGAATGGGAGTTTGCTGCGCGAGGCGGCAACCTGAGCCGGGGATATAAGTATGCCGGTAGCGACTCGATTAGCGATGTGACTGGATGGGAGTTTGCGACAGATATCATCCCTTGGGGAGCATGTAATGAGTTGGGATTGAATAGAATGAGTGGCAATGTAAGGGAGTGGTGCCAGGATTGGTATGGCAGCTACAGCAGCACAGCCCAAACCGACCCGATGGGACCTGTGACAGGCTCTAGCCGAGTAGTGCGTGGGGGTTGCTGGAATGGTGAGCACAGCGACTACCGTGTGTCAAGCCGTGACTGCCAGCAACCAGACTACGTGGAAAACAATTTGGGCTTGCGTCTAGTCCTTGAAATGGACGACAATCCTAATTTTCATTTGAGCGAGACTGTCATCGAGGTGGAGCAAGGCCATAGCGAAACAATCAATATCCTGAATGGCAATGGAAATTATAGTTACTCTGTGGCTGATGGTGCCGATCATATTTCAGTCGCGCTTAGCGGTAACACATTAAACGTGGCTGCTATTACAGCTGGTGTTGCCACTATCTACGTTACCGACGTTGCCACTGGAGCCTCAACAACTCTTGTCGTCGCTGTGCCTGAAAGCATGCCAATGGAAGAGACTTTCACAGTGAATGGTGTGTCATTCAAGATGAATCCGATTGCAGGCAGCGTGTTCAGCATGGGGTCCAATTATGAACACGAGATCAATGCTAGCGAGAATGAGAGTCCCATTCACTTAGTCAAACTCTCGAATTACAGCATTGGCGAAACCGAGGTGACGCAAGCCCTGTGGGTGGCAGTAATGGGTAGCAACCCAAGTTATTTCTTGGGCGACTTGAATCGTCCTGTGGAAAATGTTTCTTGGAATGACTGCCAGCTGTTTATTGCCAAGTTGAACGAATTGACAGGCAGGAATTTCCGTCTGCCGACCGAGGCCGAATGGGAGTTTGCTGCCCGAGGCGGATTAGCCAGTAACGATTATGATTACGGTTTTACTTACTCTGGCAGCAACCGCATTCAAGATGTGGCATGGTATTATGACAATAGTTATGCCGTAGGCATGGGTGATCCTAATTATGGCACACATCCAGTGGCTACCAAGTATTGCAACCTTATGGGCACTTTTGACATGAGCGGCAATGTGTGGGAGTGGTGCCAAGACTGGTACGGAAGCTACACTAGTGAGACACAAGTCAACCCGAGGGGACCTGAAACGGGCTCTTACCGCGTGATGCGCGGTGGCAGTTGGTGTAACTCGGCAAAATATAACCGTGTGTCTTGCCGCAACTACAGCTATCCGGGATATGCCGAGTACCACGTGGGATTCCGTTTGGCCCTTTAGCGTCCCTAGATGGGAGATGTGCTGCAGGCTTTAGAACGAAATCAATATAAGAATGAAAATGAGTCTGGGTGTGTCATAATTCAGTTATGGCTCACCCTGTTTTGTCCAATATCGTTGCGCTCACATTGTAGAGGCGAAAACGTGAACCGGAACAAGTAGTCTACATGTTGCGGCACTCTCCATCTTCGTCGGAGACAACCTGTTCGCCGTCTTTGACCTCGCGTGCTTGGTACTTGATTTTCTCAAAGCCCTTGATGATATTCTCGACGGTGGTTTTGTCGGCGTCATAGGTGATGGTGACGGTTTGATGCTCGACGTCGGTGACGATTTTCTTGACACCTTTCTCGAAGCGGATGTTTTCCTTGATGCGTTTCTCGCAGTTCTCGCAGTGCATTTGCGGAACGGTGGTGAGTACAACGGTCTTGATGTCCTTGGCGCTTGCCATGGTCATGGTGAGGGTTGCGATGAGCAGTAAAAGAATCTTTTTCATTGTTGTTATCTGATTAGGTGATTGTTGAATTATCTAAACAGGTTGATGCGGATGCCCAGATAGGCCATCGCACCGCTTACGGGTCCCCATACCATTGTTGGGTCAAATAACTGGCTCCAGGGCTGGTCGGCGGCGATGATGGGATGGGGCTGGCGGTAGTTGGTCAGGTTCTCGCCTCCCAGGTAGATGGAGAAATGCCTGAACCAGCGGGTGACTTGGGCGTTGAGTTGGCAATGGGCTGGGAACCGGGGATCCCATGACAATTGGGTGGGGTCGTCGATATAATAGGGATCGGGCATGCGGCCGCTCCCGTTTAGTTGCAGCGTGATGTCAAACTCCCAGAGCCCCAGCGGTGTCTTGTAGGATGCTGCCAGCAGGCCCTTATAGCGCGGTGTGAGAGGTTTCTCTCGTAATTTGCCTTCATAGGTTGTTTTGACGTCGTTGTGACGATAGGCAACGGTCAGTTCCAACCCTTCGACAATGGGATAGGACAAGTCTACCTGCCAAGTGTGGGAACGGGACTTGCCCTCCAAGTCGTAGATGTTGACTAGCAACGGATTACTGTCCATGTCGATGACCATCTGGTTATTGAAGTGGGTGTAATGGTACTCGGCATTGACTTTCAATGGCTTGCCCCACAGCGGGATGTCCCATGCCGTTGTGATGCCGTAGTTCCAGGCACTTTCCTGATTCAGGCCGTAGAAGACCAGTCTCCGTCCGCTGGCCAGCAAGTAGTGGTTCTCGGCCAGGGCGTGTGCCGTGCGGTAGCCCTTGCCTGCCGACAGGCGCACGGTGAGGAACTGGGCAGGATGCAGGCGCAGGTGCAGGCGCGGGGTGACAAACGTACCATGCAGGCTGCTGTGGTCCACACGCACACCCGCCATCAAGGTCATCACGTCACTCACAGGTGTGAACGTGTATTGGCCGTAGGCTCCCGTGACGGTCTCTTTCTCCACCAGATGGATCAAGGGACCCTCGGCAATATGGCTTAGGCGGAAGTCCTGTGACAGATGGTCGTGGTTGAGGCTCACGCCCAGCGACAATGTGTGTGGGTCGGTCAACCGTGTCTCGAACATGAGTTGCGCGTAGGCATTGGTCTCGTTGACGTCATATCGCTTGTAGCCATAATTTCCGTCCAGATTGTGATTGGCCACCGAGGCCATCAGTGCGATGTTGGTGCCGCGCTCGGCATTGAGCACGACAGCATGCTTCATGTAACCCTGATAGCGGCGTGTCTTCAGATTGATGGCAAATATCTCTGCGCCCTTGTGGTGTGCTTGGGTCTGTCCGCTGTGGCGCTTCTCGTCAATCATGGCCAGGCCGCCGTGGAAGATGTAGCGGTCGCCCAGCCAATCCCAGCGGCTTTGCAGGTTGACCTGCCGCACATTGGGTTGGTCCAGGAAGTGGTCATGGTTGTGGTCCATATCGGCCAGATTGTCCTCGTAGTGAGCCAGCAGATTGGCATTGAGGCGCGGTGTCAAGTGCAGATTGCCGTCGGCATTGGCCTCGATGCGACCGTCGCTGTTGCCGTACAGGTTGAGCGTCACTCCTTGCTCGTCCTCGGGCTTGAGGTACTCCACATCGATTTGCCCCGTGATGCCCTCGTAGCCGTTGCGTACCGATGAGGCGCCCTTGGACACCTGGATGCTCTTCATCCACGGCCCAGGTACATAGCCGAGGGCGAAGGGTAGGGCAGCGCCCCGCCAATCGGGCAGGTTCTCGGCCAGCATCTGCACATAGGTACCGCTCAACCCCAGCAGTTTGATTTGCTTGGCCCCGGTGGCAGCATCGCTGTAGTTGACATCTACCGAGGGGTTGGTGGTGAAACTTTCGCCCAGGTTGCAGCAAGCCGCCTTGAACAGTTCAGCCTTGTTGATGCGCATCGTGTTCTCGGCCCCAGCAACACGGCTCATGCCAGGGCGTCGCGAGGTTACCGTTATCTCGTCAATGGATTGCACGGGTATCGAGTCAACATGCGGGCTTACCAATGTGGTATCGGCGTCGTTGCCAACGACACGTACCTGACCACTAGCCTGAAATAAGGCGGCAGCCATGCCCAGCACCACGATTAAACGATGAAACGTCAAGCCCATATAAACAATCCAAATAAACGCTACAAAATTACTACTAATTTGCGAACTGCCGACACTCTATCTCAAAATTGACCAAAATGCATCAAAACAAATAAGAAGAGTATCATCAGGTGAAGCATTTGATTTTTTACTTGTTCTTTGAGGCTGAGACCCAGACGGGTTCGGCATCCAAGACGGGTTTGTTGACGGCCATCACGCCCGAGAGGTTGTGCGGCATGTAGGGCTCTTCCAGGTAGCGGATGTCCTCGGCCGTCAGGCGGATGTCGAGCGCGCGGACTGCGCCCTCGATGTGGTGGAGCTTAGTGGCTCCCACGATGGGCGACTCGACCTTGGTCAGCAGCCATGCCAACGAAATCTGCGTCATCTCCACGCCGTAGCGGTCGGCGAGTTCCACGACGCGCTCCACGATGCGGTTGTCCTGCTCGGCCGTCGCGTCATATTTGAAATGCATGAAGGCGTCTTTTTCCTGGCGTGCGGAGGTCTCGCCTGGACGCTTCGCCAGCTTGCCTGAGGCCAATGCGCTGTAAGGTGTCTGAGCGATGTTGTCCTCGCGGCACAGCGGCTGCATCTCACGCTCCTCCTCGCGCATGATCAGGTTGTAGTGGTTCTGCACGCTGATGAACTTCGCCCAGCCGCGTTTCTCGGCCAATGCGTTCATCTTGGCCAACTGATAGGCATAGGCGTTGGCGATGCCGATGTAGCGGGCCTTGCCCGAGCGGACCGCCTCGTTCATACCCTCCAGGATTTCCTCGGCAGGCGTCTTGTAGTCCCAGATGTGGTAGATGTACAGGTCAACATAATCCATGCCCAGGTGCTGCAGGCTGCTGTCGATGTTGTTCAGCACATGCTGGCGCCCGTTGATGCCATTGGCAATCTCCTCGTCGGTGCGCGGCAGGAACTTGGTCGCCACCACCACGTCCTCGCGCCGTGCCATGTCGCGCAAAGCCCGTCCCACATACTGCTCGGACGTGCCCAACTGATAGGCGATGGCGGTGTCAAAGAAGTTCACGCCCAGGTCAAGGCTGCGGCGGATGATTTCCCGTGTCGGCTCCTCGCCGATGGTCCATGAGTGCTGGCCGATGGTAGGGTCGCCGAAACCCATGCAGCCCAAACAGATGCGCGACACGCGCAGGTCAGAATTTCCCAGTTTTACGTATTCCATAACCCAATTTTTATATCGTTTCCAGGATACAAAGATACTAAAACTTACTGATGTTAGTATTGAAGAAAATGAAAAAAGTGGCGGTTTGGTGAACCGCCTATGTCGTTTTTTTGATTACTTTTGGAGCAGGTAATCAATTTAATAATCACATGAAAAGGATATTGACATGGATGCTGGCGCTTGCCGTGGTGGCTGGCGCAGGTGCTAAAACCAAGGCGGTGAAAACGCTGCCGCAACTGAAGTTTGACCCGACCATCGGCGAGACGAGAACCTTGACGATGCCCGATGGCCAGGTGGTGAACTACACGGCCTATGAGGGCATGTTCTTCGTGACCAATGTAGAGGACTCCGCCTATCAGACGATCAACGTGTATGTGCCCGTCGGGGCGACGCAGCAGACCCCGATCTTGCTGCGCACCTACGTGGGCGGCTATATGGCAGCACCTGCCCAGCAACCCAAGGCCAGCGATGCCACGGGCAGGGCATTGAAGGAGGGCTATGTAGTAGCCATCCCGGGCAGCCGAGGCCGCAACTCGACAGTGGTCGCCACTAAGACCGATAAGAAGGTTGGCATCAAGAAAGGGCAGACCATCTACACGGGCCGTGCTCCTGCCGCTATCCTGGACCTGAAGGCTGCCATCCGCTACCTGCGCCAGTTTGACGACGTGATGCTTGGCGATGCCGAAAGAATCATCACCGACGGCACCAGCGCCGGTGGCGCGATGTCGAGCCTGATGGGTGCCACGGGCAACAATCCCGCCTACGAGCCGCTGCTCCGCGCCATGGGTGCCGCCCAGCAGCGCGACGACGTGTTCGCCTCGGTGTGCTATTGCCCGATTATCGACCTGGACCATGCCGACATGGCCTACGAGTGGCTCTATAACGGCACCGACAGCCGTCAGCAGGGCGATGCTGACGTGCTTGCCGTGAGCAACGAACTCAAAGCACAGTTCCCCGCCTATCTCGCAAGCCTGAACCTGCACACGCCCGACGGCACGTTGCTCACCGCCGACAACTACTTGGATTACATCAAGTGTGAACTCATCCGTGCGGCACAAATCGCCAAGAATGCCGGAGCTGACATTCCCGACAGCCTCGGCTTCAAGTTCAGCCAAGAGGATATGGGAGGAATGCCTCCAATCAATGGCGGCGTGAAGAGTGTATCTAAACAAGAGTTAGCCAATCAGATGCATTTGTCTGAAAATGAACTTGACAAGATGATGTCACGAGATATTCAAGTCCGTCCGCCCGTGAGGTTGCATCTCCAGCCGGGTGATTATATCATCGACCTGGACATGCCGACCTATCTCAATTATGTCGTTTCCACCCAGCCGCTGAAGACCGCGCCAGCCTTCGACACCCAGGGCGTGGCTGGCGGCCGTGCTTCTGGCGAGAACGAGGAATTTGGCGATAAGAGCGGCAGCAGCGTCAACTTTACCAATTACAGCGCCGCCAAGACCGGCTCGGTGGTGACCGATGAAATCCGTGAAAACGTGCGCCTGCTGAACCCGATGAACTTTATCGGCGACGGTGTGACCGACGTGGCTACCCATTGGTACATCCGCCACGGTGCCCGCGACCGCGATACCTCGTTCCCCGTGCCCATCAACCTCGCCCTCAAATTACAAAATGCGGGCAAGGACGTGAATTTCCTGCTGGCATGGAACCGCCCCCACAGCGGCGACTACGCCCTCGACGAACTCTTCGAGTGGATAGGCGGTATCGTGAACGCCAAATAACCTATTTGGAGCGTTGCTTGAGATAGGCGCTGGGTGAGACGCCAAAGAATTTTATTAGTGTCCCGTGAAGCCCCGTTAGGGGCGGTTAGGTCATAGGCAGGGGTGTAGCGAGGCGAAGCCGAGTGTAACCCCTGCAATGGAATACACCCATTCAAGCCCCATCGGGGCGGCAGTAAGTCCTGGACAATCTGTCACCCCTAACGGGGTTATTTTTCACCATGGCCATACACAGGGGTTCCGCTTTGCTCCACCCCTGCCTATACCCTTGCAGCCCTACGGGCTTAAAAGCACCTTCATGTGAAACCATCATTATAGCATTGTTACTAAATTGCTTATGAAGGTTTATCGTATCTTTTCCGGACACTATTACTAATGAATACTTATTTGGACACTTGCTTAAGATAGGCGCTGGGTGAGACGCCAAAGAATTTCTTGAACGTGCGCGTAAAGTGTTGCGGATAGTCGAATCCAAGCAGTTCGGCTGTCTGGGCGATATTTGCTCCGCCGATGAGCAATTTCTGGGCACGTTGCATGACGAAACGACGGATGGCATTGCTGGCGGTGTCATCGGTCATCTGATGAATCAAGTCGCCGAAGTAATTGGGCGACAGAAATAGTTCCTGGGCGCAGTATTTCACCGTGGGCAATCCGTGGGTTTGATAGATGCCCTCGGTGTAATACCGATTCAGCAGATTCTCGAACCTTGTCAGCAGGTCATTGGTTTTTGTCGTCTGCAATGATAGCTGTTTGGCATAGAAACGTGCCACATGCTCAAGCACCAGTTCAATATAAGACACGATGATGTGCTGTTGGTGCCCGTCATCACTGCTACTCAACTCGTTCCTCAACGCTTCCAGCAACGAGACGATGATGTGTCGCTGTCCTTCATCCATGAGCAGGGCCTCGTTAGTGTTGTAGGAGAAAAAACTGTAAACATGCATCCGCCTCTCCAGGTCGGTACCATGGATCAGTATGGGGTCAAACAACAGGGCCCAGCCCTTGGTCTGAATTTCTTCTCCGATGTCAGCCTTGCCGCCTATCTGCCCTGGCGATACACACATCAGGGCATGGCGGTGCAGGTCATAGGTTGTGAGTCCGTAGGTCAGTTCCTCCAACGTTTCGTCAGCAATGAATAACCCATAGACATCGTAGTTGTTCAACGAATGCCTGCAATGCTCCAACTCGTCGTAGTGGATGACCGAGACGAGCGGATGCAGCACCGAAGCACCGATATACTTGGCATAGTCGTTGACGTTATGTACCTTTAAGATTTCCTCCATTTAAGGTGCAAAAATAATCATTATATTTTATAATCGGTAAAAAAGGTTGATTTATCAGTAAATCGATTTGCCACTACGTTTGTTTTTCGTCATACCTTTGCATCCGGAAAAAACATTCATTTTAATAAAAATATCACGATAATGAAAGAGACAAAAATTGCGTTGGGTACCTGGGCTTGGGGCGCAGGCGCTTTTGGCGGAGATGCCGTGTTCGGTTCCAATACCGATGTTGAGAACTTGAAACCCGTGTTCGAGGCTGCGATGAAGGCCGGCCTGAACCTGTGGGATACTGCCACGGTCTATGGTATGGGCGAATCGGAACGCATCCTCGGCACGCTTGCCAAGGGCGTGAACCGCGACGAGTTGGCGATTTCAACCAAGTTCACACCACAACTTGCCGAGATTTATGAGAACAGCGTCGAGAAGATGGCCGATGCTTCCATCGAGCGCATGGACTGCGGTTACATCGACATCTACTGGATTCACAATCCGATGGATGTGGAGCGCTGGACACCGGGGCTGATTCCCCTGCTGCAGAGCGGTAAGGTGAAACGCGTGGGCGTATCCAACCATAACATCCAGGAGATTGAACGTGCCAACGAAATCCTGGGCGAAGCAGGCTTTAAGATATCGGCAGTCCAGAATCACTTCTCGCTGTTGTATCGCTCCAGCGAGAAGGGTGGGGTGCTGGACTACTGCAAGAAGAACGGCATCGAATTCTGGGCCTACATGGTGCTGGAGCAAGGTGCGCTCAGCGGCAAGTACAACAAGGAGAACCCGCTGCCCGAGGAGAGTGACCGCGGCAAGAAGTATAACCCCGTGCTGCCCCAGTTGGAGGCCCTGACCAATGAGATGACCGCCATCGGTCAGAAGTATGGCGCATCGTGCTCGCAGATAGGCATCGCCTGGGCCATCGCCAAGGGCACGTTGCCTCTCATCGGAGCAACCAAGGAGCGCCACGTCATTGAGGCAGCCGAAGCCGCAAAGATTCAATTGACAGACGAAGAGGTGGCAAGACTGGAGAAACTGGCCGATGCCACGGGCATCGACACCCGCGGTGGCTGGGAACACAGTATGGAATGATATGAGAATCAAAGTTACGTTTCTATACATGGCTATGGCCTTAAGTATGTTGGCCCAGGGAGTGATTGATGTGCACAGCCACATCATCACTCCTGGCTTTGTCTCGGCACTGGAGGCTGAAGGCAGGCTCATGGAGGAGGGTTTTCCGTTGCCGAAATATGACGTTGAGAGCCACTTGCGCTGGATGGACGAGGCGGGCGTCGAGACCTCGGTGCTGACGCTGGCGGCCCCGCAGCCCTCATCGGCTGACGTGGTGAGAGCGACCAACGAGGAGGCCGCCCGCATCAAGGGCGAGCATCCGGGCCGTTTCATGTTTTGTGCCGCATTGCCGTTGCCCGATGTGGATGCGGCCATCCGCGAGGCTGTCTATGCACTCGACACGCTGGGAGCCGACGGCATCAAACTGGCGACAAATGTCCAAGGACAATACCTGGGCATGCCGGAACTGGACACGCTCTTTGCCGTGCTTAACATGCGGCACGCGGTCGTTATCCTGCATCCGCATTGCCCCGATCCCGTTAACCGCGAGGTGATGGCACAGACGCCGCTCGCCATGCAGGAATACCTGTCCGAAACTACCCGCGCCGTCTGCAACATGATCAGCCGCAATGTGCTGGCCCGTTATCCCAATGTGAAGGTCGTGGTTCCCCATTGCGGAGCCTATCTGCCGCTGGCCGTTCCGCGCATGAAGTCGCTCACCCCTGTCATGCAAGCCAACAAGATGGTGGGCGACATCGATTGGGAAGCCAACCTCGCCGCGCTCTACTATGACCTGGCAGGAGCCCATTCGCCCGAGACCATCCGCATGATGCTCACCATTACCACGCCCGACCATCTGCTGTATGGCTCCGACTATCCATACGTCGCCCCGCAGGTGCTCACACAGGGCCTCAAGAGGATGGAGCAGTACCTCACCGACGAGCTCGACTTGGCACCTTTCAAGGAGATGTTCCTGTACAAGAATGCACATCAATTATTTAAATGACCATACACCAATGAAGAAGATATCATTTCTGTTACTGGCTACACTGTTGAGCCTGTCTGCCGCAGGTCAGGCGCAGACCATTTTCCCGACAGAATTCACTACTCCCGCCGAGTTTAACACAGGCACCGTCCACGTCTCGGTACTCAGCCGCAGTGAGCGGCAGATGACCACCAATTTCCTTTTTGAGCAAGGCAGCCGCAACTCATGGCACTACCATCCCAGTGCCACCCAAGTGCTGATGGTGCTCAGCGGCGAAGCCTACTATCAGGAGGAGGGCAAGCCCAAGCAACTGCTGCGCAAAGGCGATGTGGTGACCACTGCGCCCAATGTCCGCCATTGGAATGGTGCCACCCCCTGGTGCGCGGCCGAATGTATGACTGTTACCGAGATAGTAAAGGGTGAAGAACATGCCGTGCAGTTGCTCAAGGTGACGGATGAGGAATTTTCAAGTCCCATCACAGGCGAGGAGATGATTGTCCGCATCGCCGAGATTGAGGTCTATCCGCAATACCTGGAAGAGTATCTGACGTTTGCCAACGAGGTGGACCGCCTGAGTGTGGAGCGTGAGCCCGGTGTCATCTGCCTGTTCCCGATGCAGACCGCCGAGGATTCCACGCAGATACGTATTCTCGAAATCTATGCCTCGGATGCCGCCTACCAAGCGCACCTCAAGACCGAGCATTTCCAGAAGTATAAGCAGGGCACATTGCACATGGTTAAAAGCCTGAAACTCCACACCATGCAGCCGCTTGACCCCGAGACAATGAAACTGATCTTCAAGAAGAGATAAAACGCTTTTTGTTCTAGTTGCCATCATTGTGTGTTCGTCGGTTTTTATCGGTGGATAATAATACCTTTTCCCGCTCCTGCATTCAAATAACACAATTTCGCTAATGTAGTCACAAATACCCGTAAAATGGGTAATAATCTCATTGCGGATTGCTTGTAATTTTGCAGTCGATAAAACAAGTTTTGTCTATGAAAAAGATTCAAATCATCATTCTATTATTTCTCGCCATGGCGAGTGTTGACATGAGCGCAAAGACGCTTGTTGTGTATTACAGCTATACGGGCAACTGCCATGAAATTGTGCAGACATTGACGTCGCAGATTGATGCCGACACATTGCGCATCTATCCTGTTGACAAGACTCAACACTATGAGGCTAACAACTATGCCATTGGGACGCAGTTGCTGAATGCCATCTACGCTGATCCAACTAATCCCGATAGCTATCCCGCAATTGATCCTGTTTCAATTTCCCTGGCCGACTACAGCACTTACATCATCGTCACGCCACTTTGGTGGAGCCATATGGCCGCGATTTTGCAGACCTACCTCTTCAATCATGGAAGTGAAATGGCTGGCAAGAATGTGGGGCTGATAGTGTCAAGCCACAGTAGCGGCATTAGTGGTGTAGTGGCCGATGCCCAAAGGCTCATACCTGAGGCCGATTGGATGGGCGACGCGTTGTGGATTAACAACGCAAATCACAGGAATCGTGAATCGCTGATTCAGAATTGGCTCATTGCTATAGATTATGAAGCCTTGACTGCAGTGATCAAAGGAGATGTCAACGGGGATGGCAGAAGGAGCATCGGTGACGTGACAGCTTTAATCGATATACTGTTGAGCGGAGATACCAATCAACCCAATGCCGACGTTAATGAAGACGGAAACGTGGGTATCGGTGACGTGAGTTCGCTGATTGACTACCTGCTTTCAAGTCCTAGGTAGACCTCTCGCTAAGCTGCTGGGGACGCTAAGACTACATGTTATCTTTTTAGAGCTCGCAATAAAACAGCGGCCTCACCATGCAATTGTAGTGAGGCCGCTACTTTTGTAATCCCTCAAAGTAACTTACTTTTTCCAGGCTCCGATGATTTCGCCGATATAGACGGCATGGATGCCTGCGCTGAACCTGTCGTAGAAATTGCGTGGGGTATCGTTGCGGAAGTCCTTTTCCTCTTGATGGAATACGGTGATAATCTCACACTCGATAACAGTTTTGGCCTCGGTGTAATAAGGAGTTCCACTAGGTGTGTAGGCTACATGCAGGCCAAGTGCTGCTGCTTTGTCACCGTCACGACCACTATGGCTGCCCATATATTCCGCAACCTGCTCATCGTCAAATTCCATGATGGTGAACCTGGGGTAGCGCTCCATGAACTCGTAGGTGTAACGTGCAGGAGCCACATAAACGCTCACTGTCAGGCGGTTGTAACCTAAATAATTGCCAAGGCTGCCCCAGCCGATGGTCATGGCATTATGGGCCGTTCTGTCACCCGACAGCAAGATGGGTGCCCGGGAAAAGAATGTGAACGCGTTGTCGGTAAACTCCTCTTTCAGGTTAAACTCCTTGTAGTCCTCAAGCGATTGGGCCATAATGTTTTGCACTGATAACATTGTCATCATAATGGTTAAAATGATATACTTCTTCATGTCGTTTAATATTTGGTTATTTTGAGATAGCTGTTGGTGCGCTGCGCAATGTTGTCGCGCAGCTGGTCGCGGTAGAGCCAGATTTCGCGGGAATGGTAATTCCCTTCCTTGCCAATGAGCGGCAGGATGTATTCGGTACCCGTGAAGCCGTCAACCAGCAACAGGCCTGATGTTGTGTCGAGGTGGACTGAGATGGTGTCTTTGCGCTGCTGGTCGAGGGGAATTGAGGGTGACGGCTCAGTAATCAATCGGGTAGGGGTGGCGTCGGTGCGCCAGTTGACGGGGTTAATTGCAACAGCGCTATATTCCCACCCATTCATGGCACAATCAGGGGTGCGCACCGAGTTGTAGCAGATGGTCACGCCGGTGTCGTCTGCACCTTGTGCAGCAACGATATGAGGACACTTGTCAAGTTGTTCGCGTGAAATGGCAATGCCGATGGCATAGGCAGCAATCATGCGGCTGTAGGCAGCGTCGTCCATCTCTTTTATCAAGTCGAGCATTATCATCGCTCCCTGGCTGTAGCCTGCCAGCACAAACGGGCGGCCACCATTGAGGTGAGTCAGATAATAAGTGAACGCTTGCCTTACGTCTCCTGTGGCAACCGGCATGCGGGCTTGAGTAAGACTGTCGCTTGTGAACGATTGCAGCGAGCATTGGCGATAGTAAGGAGAAAAGAAATTGAGTGAGCCGCTCACAAGCTGGTCCACACCTGCCATTTCTCCCAGAAGGGGATGCCGAGTGCTGTCGCGGTGAGTGTCGGCGTAGTGGCATGTGATGCCGCCAGGCAACTGGTAATCGCCCGTCTCGGTCGATATGATGTAAAAAATGTCGGCATCAGCCTGTCTATCGGTGATGTACCACTGGTCATTATCACTGTAATTTGGAGCCATTGGCAGGACATCAGAGATGACTCTCGACTCACTGCTAACCGTGCGGCACTGAACAAACAGCACCGTCAGGAGAACGATAATCAGATTTTTCTTCATAATTAACAATCGAATTCTCACTACAAAAATACTATTAATTTGCAAAATAACAGCATTGCCTTCTCAAGAATTACCCCTTTCAACCAGCTCTAGCGTGCGTTTTGCTGAAAAACCGCTATCTTTGCAGAGATAATAGAAAAACAAATCTTTGGTTATGGATAAGATAAAGATTCATGTGTTGCGCACTGGTGAGGTGAGGGTTTCGCCCTACCTCCCCTTCGGCGGGGACGATTGCAGCATCATGAAGGCTTCGGGGATCACAACTCCCAAGAGCAAATGGATTTGGCTGCCCGTGTTCAGTTTCCTCATTGAGCATCCCAAGGGGATGATCCTCTTCGATACGGGATGGCATCGGGAAATGTCGCCCGAGGGTGTGTTTGACAAGAGGGCACAAATCAAATCGCTGGGCTCCTACCTGCTCTATCAGATTAATCAGGGCCGCATAGCCACTGGCGAGGCCATCAACGAGCACCTTGAGCGCATGGGCATCAAGCCGTCGGAGTTGGACTATGTGCTCATCTCGCATCTCGACTGCGACCATGCCAACGGCCTGAAGCAGGTGGCCGATGCAAAGCACATTCTGGTTTCACGGGCCGAGATGGAAGGCACGACACGCAAGAATTTCCAGATACGCATCCGCTTCCAGCGGCGCTGGTGGGAAGGCGTGGACCTGCAGACGTTTGACTGGAACGGCTCGGAAGGACCTGTGGGCAAATCCTATGATGTACTGGGCGATGGTAGCCTGGTGATGGTGAACATTCCCGGTCACAGTGAAGGCCTATGCGCATTGAAGGTCAAGAACGACGAGGGCAAATATGTCCTGTTGTTCGCCGACGGCGGTTATGCTACCAAGTCATGGCGCGACATGATTACATCGGGCATCACGCTCGACAAGAAACTGCAGCACCAATCGTTACAATGGATACGTGAGCAGAGCATGTCGCCCGACTGCATAGAATCCCTTGCCACGCATGATACTGATGTGGAACCTCACGTTATAGAACTGTAAAATCGGAACTTTACCGTTAAAAAGCGAAGGGTGCAGGACCATGGCAGTCTGCACCCTTCACTATGTAGTGATGGTATTTATTTACCGTTATAATGCATAGAATGGCATTTCGCGTCCATTATCAATCTCGAGAATGAGTTCCTTGTTGGTGAGAGAAACGATTTTCATGTTATGCATTTTGGGCATTCCGTCAAGCATCGTTTTTTTGAATTCGCCTTACAAACCATTGAGATCGCCCCTGATTTGCTTGTCCATCTTGGCTTTGGTTTTGGCGTCCATCCCCTTGATTTCATAGTCAAAATCAACCTCGGCCTTGCCTTTGTTAAGATTCATTGTCAGTTCTTTGTCCTTCAAGGTATAAGTACCCGGAACGGCAACACTACCCATGATGGTGATAGGCACGCCATCCTCCTTCATCTGATGCTCAGCCCCAACCAGGAGTTCACAAGTCCCGTCTTTCTCAAAGCTCAAAGACACGAGCACATCTTTGCCGTCTTCATCGGCAAGTTTTGTGCCCCATTGATGGGCTGTCAGGCTCTGAGCATTAAGAACGAATGCTGATACCAGCATCAGCATCAAGGTAAAAAACGATATCTTCATAATCTGATTTATTAAAGTGGGTTAATGTTCTAAGATGGCATCTATAAGACTTGCAATGTCCGCTATAGTGATTATTCCATCATTATTGATATCATAAGAATAGCTTTCATCGCTGGATAGACCTAAGATTTTATCGATGAGGCATACTATGTCTGACAGAGAAATTAAGCCGTCACCGTTGACATCATGAATCACTGGCATTTCCTCAATATTACTGATTGTGTTCCAATCTTCGGTCGCCCTGTAAACGTCCACCAACCCTTGGGGCACATACAAAGTGGCCTTTGGGCAATTTGTGAAAGTACGTTCTCCCGTTATAAATACGTTTTTGATATATGTTTTGATGGAAGTCAAACCACTACAAGCGAGGAATGCAGCATCACCGATACTGGTAACGGTAGAAGGGATAGTGATGGCAGCTAGTTTATCACAACCATTAAATGCGGCTCTTCCAATGCTGGTAACTCCATATGGAATATCGATGGAAGTCAAACCTCTGCATTCTTGGAATGCATGATCACCGATGATGGTTAATCCAGAGGGAATGTTGATGGATTGGAGGTTATTACACCGGTAAAAAGCACTAGATCCAATGCTGGTCACTCCATCAGGAAGCACAATAGATGTCAATCCTGAATTATATGAAAAAGCATATGCGCCAATGGCTACTACATCATCTGGTATCGTTGTGTTGGCAAGCCCGATGACCAACGTCTTAGTCGCAGTTTCTATAACGGCTCTGTTGTTATCGTAGGAATAGTAATAAGGATTAAGGGGATTCACGACAATACTCTGAAGGTTAGAACAATTATAAAAAGGATTGCCATCAATGGACTTGACAGATTGGGGTATCGTGACCGAGGTCAAGCCATTGCAGCCCGTAAATGCACCAACGCCAATGTTGGTCACACTAGACGGTATAGTGACAGAGGTCAAACCCGTGCAGTCCGAAAATGCATTTTTGCCAATGTGGGTTACACTAGATGGTATCGTGAGGGAGGTTAAGCCTTTACAACGACCGAAAGCATATTCGCCGATGTGGGTCACAGATCTTGATAAGGTGAAAGAAGTCAAACTCTTACAATCAAGGAATGTTCCATAATTAATGCTGGTCATGTTTCCCATAACATTGACCGATGTCAAACCGGAACACTGGAAGAACGCATAATCCCCCATGCTTGTCACACTTGATGGTATCGTGACTTGAGTTAAAGCGCTGCAGTAGGAAAAAGCATTTTCGTCTATAGATGTAACGCCCTCTCCAATGTTGATTGTAGCCAAACGGCTACAACTCATGAATGCATATTTTCCGATGCTGGTCACCGATGCAGGAATTTGGATGGATTCCAATCCATCACAATAATTAAAGGCATACGGACCAATGGCTACAACATCGTTAGGGATTACACTGCTGCATATTCCTACAACGAGTTGGTTGGTTGCTGTCTCAATAATCGCGTTGCAGTTGTTCCTGGAATCATATACAGGATTTCCGTTCTCCACTTGGATATCTGTCAACTCAGTGTTATGAGCGAACACATATGTCCCTATTGATGTTACACTCTTGGGTATGGTAATATGTTGAAGTTTGCGGCAATTATAAAATGCATTATCTTCAATAGATGTGACATTAGGAGGAAGAATGATGGATGTAAGCATGGAACAATTGTTGAACTCTTCACGTTTTATGCTTGTCAATCCCGTGAAATACTGGAGTTCATCAAAGGATGTGATTAAAGAGTTGTTCCTAAAGTGTTTGCCCAAACTGGGCACCGTTGCCGCCTCCTGCTTGCTGAAGGCGCCATCACCATTCAAATCCCAGTTATTAACGCATACTTGTCTCACTCGATCACAGGCAAACGTGATGATGTCACCCTCTTCTTCTGGTATTCCCATCGTCAAATGGGCACTACCACCGTAAATCGTCATCGTGATGAACTGGTCATAGTTGCTATTCCTTCGCCATCTGTTGGAGCTAGATACCCTGCTTATCGGCACAAGGGTGTAAATGCCTGGCGCCAGCGTGGACTCCAACTCGAGCGACACACTTGACTGCTGAGCCGTTCCTGGTGCCATACCGTCGATGGTGCGAATCGGGGAAACAACCGACTGCAGGTCCCCAAGTTTATACAGACCGACAGCCTGTTCAAACGTGTCCGTCTCTTCCGTGAGGTTGGTAACCGTCATATCAAGCGTAACGGGAATAGACGTGAGGGATGAAAGGTTCTCGACGACGTTGCTGCTCGCCAGGGATAATTCTGTGGTGGTCAGGTGATGGATGAACCTGTTGGGCGCGACACCGAAAAGTGCTCTTTCACCGGAGTTATATCCACCCATGGATTCCCCACTGCCACTGGTGGCGGTGAGCCGGAAATGACCGTTGTCTGTTCCCGCCCAACCCCAATTGATGTGAACAAATCCATTTCCATCATGTCCGTCAACGACAAAGGCATGTTGGGATGCCGCATAATAAATCGGGAACCCTGCCCCAAGTTCTTCATAGACCATCGTCTCCCATTCCAGGTCGGTATAGTTACTTCGACTTTTCTCGCTTGCGTCATCGTAGTAATCAAAGTAATTGACTAGAGCAGGAATGACGTCAGTAATATAAGCCGAAGAAGACATAGGACCGTATCTCATTTTTGTCGATATGCCGCAATAGAGCATCAGGTTGGCCACGGCTTGCCGTTGGACCTCGGTGGCAGTGTTGTCATAGGTGTCAAGCATATTGCCCCAATCAATGGGTGAGCCTTTAGGCACGCTATCGGTCACCAATGTACTTCCGTAAGGCGGAATGTCATTCACGACTTCACTGGTGGAGTGATGATTGCGGTGGTAATACATCACTTGGGCCATGGCAGTGGCAATGCATCCTGTGACACACCGTTTACCAGTGGATAGACTGATGGGACAATTGTCATTGTATGGCTCTTCCTGCCCCCATTCCGTCGTGAGCAGGGGTTCCACAGCGGGGTAGGTGGAACCTAACTTAGGCTTTGCCGTTATGGAACTCTTGGAAGCGTGGCTTATCTCCTTGGAATAGCAGTCAAGCATATACTCCAACCCGTCAGGCAAGTTGTCTGCATCGAAATGGCCCTTGTCGCTGTAACCCAGGATTTCGTAGGCACAGTCGTCGCCCGAGGCTATCACAAAGCCATTGCCGTCCCCGATGTTGAACACATAGTAAGGGGCAATCTCTGTCGCCGTTTCGCCTGCTTCAAATGCCGGAACCTGTCTCATCGTGACATTCTTCACATTGATTCCCCTCTTTTGGAGGAACTCATTGGCATTCTCAAGAGCCTGCTGGCGCGTGATGGGATTGGCATGAACTGTCTGGAAAGACACCAATAGCCCTATTGCTAGCAATAAACTTATTCTGAACGGTAGTTTCCCTTTCATAATAATTATTTGTTAGAATTGTTGGTTTTACTTATTTATTTTGCTAAAAGGACATCAATAAGGGTGGTGACATCCAAGATACTGACATGCTCGTCATTGTTGACATCATATGAATAGCTGGCCTCGTCTATCAAACCCAACAGCCTGTCGATGATACATGCGACATCAGAAATATTGGTCGAGCCATCGCCATTAACATCAGAAATCACCGGCATCTCCTCGATGAAATTAATTTTGTTCCAGTCGGGTGTTGACCGATAAACTTCCACCAATCCCACAGGAACATACAGGGTGGCCCTGGAGCAATTAGAGAAGGGCTTATTCCCTGTCGTAAAAACGTTTGTGATATAGGATTTTATGGAAGTCAGACCTGTGCAATTCTGGAAAGCATATTTATCGATGCTTGTAAGGCTAGAAGGAAGGTTGACAGAGGTCAACCTGTTACAACCAGCGAATGCGTAACTACCGATGCCAGTCACACCATAGGGAATGTTGATGGACGTCAAATTTTCACAATTATAAAACATGTCATCATTGATTTTGGTCAAACTGGCGGGAATGTTGACCGTTTTTAGTTTTCTGCATTCACTAAAAAGTGACGTACCAATGCTGGTAACGCCATAGGGAATAGACGCATCTGTCAAGTTCGCACACGATCTGAATGCGTTATTGCCGATACTTGTCAAGCTACTTGGCAAGGAAATGCTAGTCAAGTCTTTGCAGTTATAGAAAGCAGAGTTGCCGATGGTGTTCACACCTTCTGGAATGGCAACAGAGGTCAATCCTGAGCAATTATAGAAAGCATAAGAGCCAATGGCCAATAAATTGCTGGGCATGATAGTGTTAGCACACCCTGTAACCAATGTTCTGGTCGCGGTTTCAATAATGGCGCTGTTGTTGCCGTCGGATTCGTAACAGGAATTTCCGGTCTCCACGACAATGCTCTGAAGGTTAGAGCAACCATAAAAAGGATTTCCACTGATGGTCGTGACCGAACTGGGTATCGTAACCGAGGTCAAACCCGTGCAGCCCGAAAATGCACCAGTACCTATCTCGGTCACACTTGCCGGAATCGTCATAGCTGTCAAGCTAGTACAACCGTTGAAAGCCGATCCTCCGATGTTGGTCACAGCGGTCGGGATGGTGAAAGAAGTCAATCCTGAACAACCGTTGAAAGTTGAACTGCTGATGCTCGTCACGTTTGCCAAGAAATTGACTGACGTCAATCCTGAACAACCGCTGAAAACGCCAATCCCCATGCTTGTCACGCTCGATGGAACCGTGATTTCAGTCATAGCGCTACACTCTAAAAACGCTGAGCCGTCGATCTCTGTGACACCCTCTGGAATAGTGGCTGAAGTCAAATTGGGACAGCGTGCGAATGCATGGTTCTCGATGAGGGTCACTGATTCGGGAATTTGAATGGACTCCAATCCTGTGCGATATTCAAAAGCATTCTCGCCAATGATGACAACACCGTCAGGAATCACACTGCGACCTCCTCCGGCAAGCAGTTTGTTGGTCGCAGTCTCTATCAGGGCATGGCAGTCGTTTCTGGAGTCATATACCGGATTCCCGGTTTCCACAGTCACGTCTTTCAGTTGATCGTTGGCTTGAAAAACTTCGTCCTCAATCAATGTCACGCTTTTGGGTATGGTGACGTGTTCAAGTTTGTGGCAATTATAAAATGTACGGGTTCCAATGGACTGGAGGTTTGGGGGAAGCGTGATAGTAACAAGTTCCGGACAATAGATGAATTCACAGCTGCCTAACGATGTCACCCCCGTGAAATACCGCAGTTCTTCAAAGGTTGTGATAGTCTTATTGTATTTGAAACGTCCGTCCAGACTTGTCACGGCGGCGGCCTCTTCCTTGCTCAGGGCGCCGTCACCGTTCAAATCCCAGTACTGAACGCAGATTTCCTGAACATCATCACAAGCAAACGTGATGATGTCTCCCTCCTGCTCTGGTGCACCCTCGGTCAGATGGGCAGCATTGGCGTAAATCGCCATCGTGACAAACTTGTCAGGGTTGCCATTGATTCGCCATTTGTCGGAGCCTGTGGGTCTGCTTACCGGAACGAAGGTGTAAGCGCCTGGCGTCAGTGTGGATGCCAGCTCGAGCGACAAACTCAGGCTCCTGGACGCTCCAGGTGCCAGCTCGCTGAAGGTGCTGACAGGAGAAACAACAGCCTGCATAGCCCCGAGTTTGTAGAGCCCCACTGCCTGTTCAAAGCTGTGCGTTTCCTCAGTCATGTTGGTCACAGTCATCTCTAGCGAGACGGGAATGGACGTGAGTGATGAGAGGTTTTCGACCAGGTTGCTGCTAGTCAGCGATAATGCGGTGGTGGTCAAGCGCGGGAATGCCCCGTTGGGCACGGCACCGAAAAGGGCTTCTTGCACCGATGAATATCCTCCCATGGTCTGCTCGCCGGCATAGGTGGCCGTGAGCCGGAAATTACCGTCGTCTGATCCCTTCCATCCCCAATTGATGTGAACAAATCCATTCCCGTCATGACCGTCAACAATATAGGCATGCCTTCCGCCGAGGTAAAAAATCGGGTTCCCTTTCCCGAGTTCTTCAAAGATCATCGTTTCCCAGTCAGTGTTGGAATAGTTGCTGCGTTTTTTCAGCTTCATGTCATCGTTATAATCAAAATAGTTGACCATAGCTGTTTCAACATGACTATCGTAGGCTCCCGAAGCGTAAGGGCCATATTCCATTTCCACCGCTGTGCCACAATAGAGCATCAGGTTGGCCACGGCTTGCCGCTGGTCTTCGGTGGCATTACCGTCGTAGGTATCAAGCATGTTGTCCCAATCGATGGGAGAACCTTTTGGCACGCCATCGACCCTCGTTCCACTGGGCAGATAGTAAGCAGGAATGTTTTTCACGACTTCCCCGGTGGAGTGATTGCGGTGGTAGTACATCACCTGGGCCATGGCCGTGGCAACGCATCCCGTGATGCACCGCTTGCCGGTAGATTCATCGATGGGGCAATTGGCGTTGTAGGGGTCATCTTGTCCCCATCTTGTCGTGAGCATCGCTTCCACAGCGGGGTAGGTGGTGGACTTTGGCTTTGCTGTTTTGGGACTCTTGGAGCCGCTACCTATCTGCTCGGCATAGTAAGCCAGCATGTACTCAAGTCCGTCAGGCATGTTGTCCCTATCAAAACAGCCTTTGTCGCTGTAGCCCAGGATTTCATAGGCACAGTCATCGCCAGCAGCAATCACAAAACCATCGTCATCCCCGATGTTGAACACAAAGTAAGGGGCAATCTCTGTCGCCGTTTCGCCTGCTTCAAATGCCGGAACCTGTCTCATCGTGACATTCTTCACATTGATTCCCCTCTTTTGGAGGAACTCATTGGCATTCTCAAGAGCCTGCTGGCGCGTGATGGGATTGGCATAAACTGTCTGGAAAGACACCAATAGCACTATTGCTAGCAATAAGCTTATTCTGAATGGTAGTTTTGTTTTCATAATGATTAGCTGTTAGAAATGATGGTTGAATGTGTTGGACATGCAAATATATACTATATTTTTAGAGAAAACAAAAAAACAGGACAGAATTATACCGAAAATCAGACCTGCAGTCCTGTGCTGTCTATACTCAGATGTGGCTGTCGTTACAGATGCTCATTGCTGCTGAGAAAAACCGTTAATCACCAAAAATTTTTGAGAAATGATTATTCAACCGAAAAAAACGCTACTTTTGCGGCTATGAAGTATGTAAGAATATTTTTTGTCATATTTTCAGTGTTGATTTTCTCGTTTTTGTGTTCGTGCCACAGGAACAAGACAGATTTGGTGCAAACCTCAAAGATGACTGCTGAGATGGCCTATGAGGGTATCAGCAACTATTGCCATAGCGAATATGATTGGAGCATAGCAGCTGATAATCCCTCCATGATGAGCGTTACGATGGGGGAGGAGACAGAATCGGAGTATCAAGTGATATTCCGCAGTTATACGGGCTCATTTGTGATTTTCTATGTCGAGAAAGCAAGTGGCAAGACACGCATAGTGGAATCTGTCCCGGCTCTTGATGTCGACAGCGTTGTCGGCACCATCAATCTACTTGATTACGTTGAGAAAAATCGATGAGTTGCATTAGGTCAATGTGTTTAGCAAATCACGACTTAACGACATGATCATCATCAGAGAATATCAGAAACAGGATGTGGCCACGGCCATGGATATTTGGAACGAGGTGGTGCGTGAAGGTGTGGCGTTCCCACAGGTCGAGGAACTGACTGAGTGTGAGGCCGACGTTTTTTTCAGCAGCCAGTCCCATACAGGCATTGCCGTGAATAGTGAGACTGGCGAGATTGTAGGTCTCTACATTCTGCACCCCAACAATGTGGGCCGTTGCGGGCACATTGCCAACACCAGCTACGCCGTCAGGTCGGACAAACGCGGGTTGCACATCGGCGAGTTGCTCGTGAAGGACTCGCTGGCAATGGGCGCCCGATTGGGTTTCCGCCTTCTCCAATTCAATGCGGTCGTGGCTGCTAACGTCCACGCCCTGCATCTCTATCAGCGCTTAGGCTTCACGCAGTTGGGCCGCATTCCCCAGGGCTTTCTCATGAAGGATGGTCACTACGAGGACATCATTCTCCTCTACATCGAATTGTGAACCAATTCACTCAACAGCCCTCAAAACACCCTTATTTTAGATAATATTTTTAACTTTATTTCGTTTATATAGGTAAAGTGACTATTATTGCGTGAAAGGTCACTTTATCTGATTTTATTAACTTGTGATACTATTTTGTCTAGTATCTAGTAAAGAAAGCAAATCATTACCTAATTATTTTTTGTCTAACATTAAAAGTTTTGTGTTATGAATAGAATAATAAGTATCCTTTTAGCCTTGGCGTTATTTGTTGTAATGGCAAGTTGCTCTGATTCGGATAACTCCATCATTGATGATCCCGACATCAGCCAGACGACTACTATCGATCTCAGCAATCCGTCCACTTGGACGCTGGCTTCAACTCCGTCCGATCTGTTTCCTGAGGCTTCTTTGATGAACGATGTCGATTATGGCAAGAACCGCGCCTTGTTGGCGTGGTATACCATCGACCGGCTATTCACTCAACGCAATTCACACGATGCCCCCGACTACATCAAGAATGACTTGGATGGTTTGTCCTATCCCTATGCCCGCGAGGTGGCAGTTAACGAGGTGTTCCCAGGCCGCGAACTGAAAAATGGCGAATCATCGGTGATCGAGACGCTCAATCTGTCGTTCTATCCTCGCGAACGTGGTCCGTACAACCTTGATGGCAAAAACGTCGATGAGAACGGCTATCTGCTCTACCCCGAGCTCCGCTGGGGCGGTATCATGCGGTCGATAGACATCGACAAGACCAACTTTGAGCAGGCTGGCATCAAGTATATCCAGTTCTGGCTGCTTGACCCGTTCATGGACCCCGAATTGGGCAACGAGGATGGTGGCTATCTGTACTTCAATCTGGGTGAGGTAAGTGAGGATGTCCTCAAGGATGGTTTCAAGAGTTATGAGAACGGCAATCCGCTCAATGGTGATGATGCTGATGCAATCCTAACAGTTTGGGGAAAAGTCCACGCTCAGGATGAGCTACTGAATTATAGCACCGATGCCATACGCCACCTGCAGGATGTCGGTCTTGACGGCCTCATCAATCAGGAAGAGTTCACCCATCCCACTTATGCCAAATACCTGCATGAGTTGCACGCTTCCTTGTCTGTATCCACCTATGCTGCCATGCAGGCCGATCCGTTCTCGCCCTTCAATGACCCGGCAGGAGATAATTACGCCTACTATCGCCATACCTATTACGATAATCAGCGCGTGCAGATCATCGGCCGTTACAAGCACTACAACAACTGCGACGGAAACTCTCTCCTTCAGGGCCATACTACCGATGCACAGTACCAGCAGGGTCGTTCAAATGCTGATGTCGAGGATATCAACTATGATAACACCCTCAACGAGGCTGAGCGTTTCTTTCAATACCGTATCGCTATCCGTCCCGACTCCATGCAGGTGGGTAAGAACTATATTACCGCCAAGCAGGAGGCCCATGTCAAGACTCGCAACGGCGAGACTCAGGTGGCGATATGGTATCAGTTTACCATCCCTCTGAATCAATATCAGAAGAAAATCGGTTCTATCCAGGACTTCTCCAACATCCGTTTCATGCGTATCTTCATGACGGGATTCAAGGGTATCACTCACTTGCGGTTCGCAACGCTTGAACTGACCCCTGGTGACTGATGCAACACTCAAAATAATCTATGCCAAGTAGATGTGTCATCATTGCAACTCGGTGTTTTTCTCAGCCGTTAGGCAGATTGAAGTTACAGCTTCATTGTATGTCTTATTATCGTTCATTTAAGAAGAGAAGAGGACAATTATCGGTAAGGAGTTGCTCAGATGAATTGAATGTTTGCCGCTTGGGATTTGTTTTTTGAAAAATATCATTACCTTTGCGGCCGATGAGGCAGAAGTTTACACATAACGGCGCCACCCGCAGGCAACAACTGTTTGCATGGATAATTCTGTCGGTATATGTGCCGATGGTGTTGCTTGCGTCGCTTCATGTGCATTCCCCCAATGACTTCTCAAGGGCTGTCGACTGTGTTCATTGCCACACCGCGGCTCACCATTCGGGCCACATCACCGCAAGCCAGCAACACATTGATGAGTGCTTGTCGTGCCGGTTCCTCAGCACGCAGATTGATGTGCCTCGCATGGTAGTCAGCCTAGTTGTGAAGCCTGTAGCAGTCCATTTGGAGTGTTTCTTGGCTAGCAATCCTGTTGTCAGTATCGTAGCCCAGCCCGCGTTGCGTGCTCCCCCCTTTGTTCTGTGATACTAAGTATCAGCCAGATAGTCTGTGACAGATTGTCCGGCCCTTTCGTTTACATCCTGTTTAATCATTAAAACAATCACAGAATGAAACCATATCTTTCGATTCTGCTGCTGGCGTGCGTGGGCACGATGGCGGCCCAGGAAGCGGTCGTGCTAGATTCGACCGACGTGTTCTTTCGCCACATAGAACTCAAACAAGTGGTCGTCACAGGTCCGACTGGTGCCGTAAAGATGCAGGATATGTCGATGCCTGCTGCTGTTGTTGACCGAAATAGCCTGCGCATGACACCGGCTACCAATATTGTTGATGCTGTTTCCAAACTGCCCGGTGTCTCGCAGGTGAGCACCGGTAGCGGCATTTCCAAGCCCGTCATTCGCGGGCTAGGATATAACCGTGTGGTTGTCGTTGCCGACGGTGTACGCCAGGAAGGGCAGCAGTGGGGTGATGAGCATGGTGTGGAAATTGACGGCAACGCCGTGAGTTCGGTCGAGGTGCTTAAGGGCCCTGCGAGCCTGCTTTACGGCTCGGATGCCCTGGCAGGAGTCCTCAAACTCAATACCGATCCTGTGGTCCCGATGGGCAAGATGCGCCTGAACGCGAGCACTGAATACCATTCCAACAGCGGTCTTGTGAACTACTCGTTGAGCTTTGGCGGGAACAAGCAGGGCCTGTCATGGAACATCCGCTACGGCGACAAGTTTGCTCATGCCTATAAAACACCATGCGATGGTTATGTGCCTAACACCCAGTTTCGCGAGCGAGCCTTCTCGGGCATGTTGGGCATCAACAAGGCCTGGGGCCACTCGCGCCTGATTGGTTCCTACTTCCACCTCACGCCAAGCATTGCCGAGGGTGAGCGTGACCCTGAGACTGGCGAACTGGAACAACCCTATGCCGACGCAAAGACTTATCACCACGGTCTGCCTTACCAGCAGGTCTATCACTATAAGACCGTGCTTGACAATGCGTTCTATTTGGGAGAAGGGAGACTCAATGCCGTGCTGGCTTACCAGCAGAACCGGCGCCAGGAATATGAGGAACCCGACCAGTACGGGCTTTACCTCAAACTGCACACGGTGAACTACAACGTTCACTACGTGACACGGCGCTTGGGAGAAGATTGGCGCATTACCAGTGGGGTGAGTGGCATGTGGCAGCATTCTATTAATGAGGGCGACGAGTTCTTGATCCCTGACTATAGTTTGTTTGACTTCGGTGCCTTCCTCACGACGACGGCCAACGTCGGCAGCTGGGCCCTGAATGGTGGTCTGCGTTTTGACAACCGCCATCTCAACAGCCATGAACTGATGGACGACGGCGAACTGCGTTTCCAGGCCTTCAAACGCAACTTCAGCGGCTTTACTGCAAGCGTGGGTGCCGTGTGGCATGCCACCGGGCATCTGGATCTCAGAGCCAACGCAGCCCGAGGATTCCGTGCCCCAAACATCAGCGAGTTGGCTAGCAACGGTGTGCACGAGGGCTCGTTGCGCTACGAGGTGGGTAACCGCGACCTCAAGCCCGAGTTCAGTCTCCAGTTTGACCTGGGTGCGGAATTGACCACTTCATGGCTCGATGTCCAATTGTCACTGTTCAGCAACCGCATCGACAACTACATCTTTATTCACCGCACTGGCGAGGTTATCGACGATGAGTTCATGACCTATCGTTATGACAGCGGTGACGCCCAATTGTTGGGTGGTGAACTTGCATTGGATATCCATCCCTGGCATTTCCTGCACCTGGGTACCAGCTTTTCCTTGGTCAATGCCCTGCAACTGCATCAGCCCGAGGAATCTAAGTATCTGCCTTTTACTCCAGCACCTCGATGGCAGTCAGATGTCAAGTGGGAGATTCTGCACGATGGACGTGTGTTGAACAATGCCTTTGTCTCGTTGGGCGTGGACTATAATTTCAAGCAGAATCATTACTATCGCGCAGATGATACCGAAACGGCGACTCCGGCCTATTGCCTGCTGAATGCTGCCATCGGCACCGACATCATGGTCAAGGGACAGCGTGTGGCATGCCTGAGCCTGATGGGCACCAACCTCACCAATAAGGCTTATCAAAGCCACCTGAGCCGCCTCAAGTATGCCGATGTCAATCCTGTCACCGGCCGCCAGGGTGTTCTGAACATGGGCCGCAACATCATTGTCAAACTCACCGTCCCCCTCGAGTTCTGAATTTGCTCTAGGTATGTCTAGCAACAAGAATTCCACTGCCATCATGCTGGCGGTGCTGGCTGCGGCCCTGTATGCCATCAGCACGCCTGTGTCCAAGGTGATGCTGCAGCTGGTACCGCCCACGATGGTGGCGGCGTTCCTCTACTTGGGAGCAGGCATTGGGGTAGGGACGATGATGCTGGTGAGAGATAAGCGTTCCAAGGCATCGGCCGAGGAACGGCTGCATCGCTGCGACGTGCCCTATGCAGCCGCTATGGTCGTGCTCGATATCATCGCTCCCATCTTGATGATGTACGGCCTCAGGACATGCTCTGCCGCCAACACTTCGCTGTTGAACAACTTTGAGATTGTAGCTACCGCCCTTATTGCGTTGCTGTTCTTTAGTGAGGCTGTCGGCCGTCGCTTGTGGATGGCTATCGCCCTGGTTACCATTGCCAGCATCCTGCTCTCGCTCGATGACGGCAGTATCGGTGAAGCGTTGACCTTCTCGCGCGGCTCTCTGCTTGTGCTCGGAGCCACCGTCTGCTGGGGCCTGGAGAACAACTGCACTCGCCAGATTGCCGACCGTGATCCGATGCAGATTGTCACCATCAAGGGCTTCGGTTCCGGCCTGGGTGCCCTCGCTATTGCCTTTGCCATTAGCGAGCACCTGCCTCAATGGCAGCATATAGCCATTATACTGCTGCTGGGCTATGTGGCCTATGGCCTAAGTATCTATTTCTATACCTATGCCCAACGGACCATCGGTGCGGCAAAGACCAGCACCTACTACGCTCTTGCGCCATTTATCGGCGCATTGTTGTCGATCGTGATATGCTAGGCGAGCCCATCACACTGATGTTTGTCATTGCCTCGGCCATCATGGCGGCTGGTTGCTGGATTGCAGCTAAGTAAATCCAAAATCAAGTGGATGTTTCGTGAAAAATCGCTACCTTTGCCTTTTGAGAACGAATAATCCCAATTTATGGAAATCAAGAACAGACCTAGTCCGGATGTGGCTTTCCCGAATCCTAAGATCCCAAGCCTATGCTTCATCAAGAACGTGGTGAAGAACCCGCGTATCATCATTGGCGATTACACCTACTATGATGACGTGGATGGCGCTGACCAATTCGAGAAGCATGTCACCCATTTCTATGACTTCATTGGTGACAGACTGATTATCGGCAAATTCTGCGCTATCGCCAGGGGTGTTGAGTTTGTGATGAATGGCGCCAATCACAGGATGGACGGTGTGACAACCTATCCGTTTTACGTCATCGGTGGAGACTGGGGCAGTGCCATTGCACCCGTGAAAGATGAATTGCCACTGAAGGGTGATACCATTGTGGGCAATGACGTGTGGATTGGGCAGCATGTGACCATCATGCCTGGTGTTCATATCGGCGACGGAGCCATTATTGGTGCCAACTCGGTGGTGGCCTCAGATATTCCGCCTTATGCTGTTGCAGTAGGAAATCCCTGCCGCGTGGTTAGGATGCGTTTTGACCACGAACTCATTGCCTATCTGTTGGAACTGAAATGGTGGGATTGGGATATCGAGAAGATTGAGGCCAATTTTGAGGCCTTGTCAAGTGGTGATCTGTCATTGATCAAGACGATTAGTCAATGACCTAAAACAAAGTACAATGGAAACAGGAATCAGACTTATCAGGCTCACTGAGGAGCGTACTATCACCTTCAAGGAGGAGATGCAGGAGGCATTTGAGAAAGGCTTTCATGGGCATATTAGAGAAGATGCCGATAACTCCAACCAATGGCAGGTGCTGCCCGATGGGGACTTCTATCAGGCGATGCGAGCCGAGGGCGCCGAGGCCTACGAAGCTGTCGATGTCGATGGCCAGCGCGTGGGAGGTGCCATTATCACCATTGACAGCGCCAAACATCATGGCGAGCTGGCGTTCCTCTATGTGAAAGTCGGCGTGCAGGGCAAAGGCATAGGGCAATCCATTTGGAATGCTATTGAGGCGATGCATCCCGAGGTTAAGGTGTGGGAGACCTGCACTCCTTATTTCGACCGCCGCAACATCCACTTCTATATCAATTGCTGCGGTTTCCATGCCATTGAGTTTTTCAACTCACATCATCGTGACCCGAACATGCCCGAGCAGTTCGACCCCAGTGACGGCCTGTTCGTGTTCGAGAAACGAATGAAATAACCGATAAAACCATTTTCATCGTGACAGAATTCAGACCCATGCGCCGCCATCGGCAGCAATTATCTAGGGAAGAATGTGAGCGCATTCTCGGGCGTTGCACCTCGGGCGTGCTCGCCCTCGCGGGCGACGGCGGTTACCCTTATGTGGTGCCGCTCAGTTATGTCTATGCCGACGGGGCAATCATTTTTCATTCGGCTATGGAGGGGCATAAAGTTGATGCCATCAAGCGCGACAGCCGTTGCTCATTTTGCGTCATCGAGCAGGACGAAATCAAGCCAGCCGAGTTCACGACCTATTTCAGGAGCGTGATTGCCTTTGGTCGCATCAGCATTCTGGAGAACACCGACGAGAAGATTCAAGCCTTGCGTCTATTGGGGCGCCGATACTCGCCAGGTGACGAGCATGGTCTGCAACACGAGATTGACAAATCCTTGGACCACGTCCTGCTCCTGCGACTTGACATCGAGCACCTGTCGGGCAAAGAGGCCATCGAACTGATCAAAGCAAGAAAACCCTGAAAAGTCCGACATTTCAGCATCTGCCTTTTGTCTATCAGACTATCTTATGGGGCAAGCCCAATTTTCATTCGCATTGCATAAGGAGTGCGATAGCTGATTTCACGCTTTCATGTTGCAGAGACGTTCATTCGCTGATTAAATGGTTATTACATTCTGTAAATTTATTTGCAGGATGATGAATTTTTGCTATATTTGCGAGCAAAAATCAAGCGTAATAATCATTTTATAATCAATAATCATTATGGGGAAGAAAACCGTATTTTTGCTTGCCATGGCAATGCTTATGCTGTTGCCGTCGCAGGCGAGGGCCCAAGATTCACCTCGTCAGCCGGTGGACTTGACCACGATAATGGCCAATACCACGCATGACGGCTTGAGGAAAATCAAGAACCAACCCTCCAAGAAGATTGACTATGCCGCCGCACAGACCGATGCGGCGACCGTGCAGAAGTCGGCTGCCGACAAGAAGCGGGCAGCCGTCCTGAAGACTAAGGCTCAACCTAAAGCCTCTGCGTTCAACGAGATGGGCAAGAGGAAAGCCGCCATCAAGCGTGAGTCCCACCTCATGCCCATCGAGGACTATCCCTACCTGAACACCTTCCAGACCGAGGAGGAGCAGGAGGCATTCATGATCATTGATGCCAACGATGACGAATCCACCTGGGACTTTGCCTACAACAGCGACGACAACTGGTTTGCACGCTACACCTACAATGCGTCCAATGACGCTGACGACTGGCTGGTATCGCCCGCCTTCCACTTCGAGGCCGGCAAACAGTATCGCTTGACGTTTGACATTTGGAACAAGGAGTATGACGAGCGCATCGAGGTGATGGTCGGCAACGATGCCACCGCCGAGGAGATGAACATCGAGGTTGTCCCGGCCACCGACGTGACCTGGGAGGAGCCCCAACCGTTGGAGGCCACGATCATCGTGAGCGAAACGGGAACCTACTACATCGGTTTCCACGCCATCTCGCTAGCCGACATGAACAAACTTTTTGTCGACAATGTGATGGTTGACGTCTATGAGATGGAGGCACCTGCCGCTCCCACTGACCTCACGGCCGTCCAGACCGAAGAGCAGCTCGAGGTAACGCTCAACTTGGCGGCTCCTGTGTTGAAACGCAACGGCGAGCCCCTGAACGGCAATCTGGACAAGGTTGAACTCGTGCGCGATGGCCAGGTAATCCACACCTTCGAGGACGTGGCTCCCGGCGCAGTGTTGACCTGGGTTGACAATGGAGAGGACCTGACCCTGGGTTCACACAAGTACTATGCTGTGGCCTATAACGAGATGGGCGCCGGTGACAAGAGCGAGGTCGTGACCGTGAAACTTGTTGCAACGGTCACTGTGCCCTATACCGCCGATTTGACCCTGTCCGAGACCTTCGATCTTTTCACGGTGATTGACGCCAATGAGGACGGCAGCACCTGGAATTGGGACGACACTTACCTGACCAATTACAATTACAGCGCCGACAATGCTGCCGATGACTACCTTGTCACGCTGCCCATTTGGCTGGAGGCACACAAGAACTATGATGTGGTTGTCAATGCCTGCAATTCAGGTATTGACGAGCGCTTTGAGGTATTGTTGGGCACCGAGTCCACGCCCGAGGCGATGACCACCATGGTCCTCCCGCCCACCGATGTCACCACCTACGAGGGAGAAACCTTTGAGGGAATGTTCTCGGTGAATGAGGCCGGCAAGTATTACCTGGCCATCCATGCCATCAGCGACGCAGACAAGTACCGTCTCAAGGTAAATGACATCAGCATTGACTTTGGCGCCGAGCCCACTGCTCCTGCAGCACCTGCCATCAGCGTTGAAGCCGATGTGCAGGCCGCTTTGCGGGCAAACGTCACTTTGACAGCCCCCAATCTTGCTTTCAACGGCGACCCGTTGACCGATAACCTGACACGCATCGACGTCCTGCGCGACGGCACTGTTGTCGGTTGCGTTGAGGATGTCGCTCCAGGCACGACCGTGACCTATGTCGATGAACCTGATTACGCTGATTATCACACCTATCAGGCCATTCCCTACAATGCATCGGGCAAGGGCTTGAAGAGCGAAAAGGTGACTGTTTATGTCGGTCCTGATATCCCGCATCCTGTCGAGAACTTCATTGCTGCCGATGGCGGCGACATCGTGGCCCTGAATTGGGACAAGGTGGGCAACACCGGTGAAAACGGCGGCCCTGTGAATCCTGCCACGGTCAACTATCTCGTCTGGAGCACATATGCCGAAGAGGGATGGACCGATTACTCCATCGAGAAGAATGAGCTGCTTGCCACGCTCACCGATGCTGATGCCTATGATGTTCCTTTCAACACCGATGAGGGCGAACAGCGCATGGAGTACTGGATTGTAGAAACCAGGAATGAGGCCAACGCTGAATTTGAGGGCCAGAGCTCAACGACAGGCCTGCTGGTTGGTGCTCCCTATGAGCTGCCCCTTGTCGAGGGATTCACTGATGATGAACTGCATTACTTCTGGGAGACAAACGGAACGGTCATGATTTCGCCTCAATCATCTGACGATGATGGCTCATCGATGGCACTACTCACCGAGGTCGAAGGCATGGTGTTCTTCAACTCGGGTAAACTTGACCTTGATAATCTTGCTAACCCGACGCTTGTCTTTGATGTTGCCAGCCCCGACATTCGTTCGCTGGCAGTGATTGGCAGTGTTGACGGCGGCGAGTTCACTGTCCTGCAAGACAACATCACGGTTGGAAATTCCTTTGCACAAGTGAAGGTGCCCCTGACGGCCCTGCAAGGCGGCCGCTATGCACGCATTGGCTTCTTGGCAGAATATGAGAACGCCTCCGAGATTGATCCTTGGGAGGGTGAACTGGTAACCCTGGGTGACCTGCTCATGGTGGACAATATCCACATCGTGGACTTGTACCAGCATGACCTGTCAATAGCCGTCACGACTCCCGCAAGCGTTGTGGCCGGCAATTCCGCTTCAATCACGGTGACCGTGACCAATGAGGGCGAGAATGCTGCTAATGGCTTCGAGGTGCTGCTCACTGCCGGTGACAAGCAGTTGCTTGATGTGACACCCAACCAGACGCTGGCTGCCTTCGAGTCCTGGACCCAGACAGTTGATTTCCCGACCTCGGTTCTCGATGAAGCCGGTGATGTCGAGATTATGGCCCGCGTTAACTATGACATGGACCAACAGCCCGCCAACAACGAGGCTCAGGCCTGTATCACAATTGTCGAGCCCGCCGTGCCCGCTCCCACCGACCTACGTGTAGAGAAGATGTCTGGAGGCAACGATTTGGCTCTTACCTGGACTGCTCCCGATACCGATGGCGCTATGAGTATGACCGAAGACTTCGAGGATACCGAGGCATTCCCCGAGTTCAGCCTGGGCGGCATTACCGCCACACAGCACAATGGAGCTTTTGGCGACTGGTCACTCTATGACGGCAACGGATTGGTATGCTACAGTTTTACAGGCTTTGACGTTCCCAACTTGGGCAATCCCATGGCATGGTTGGTATTCAATTCAATGTATGAGGAATTCCCCGTTGAGGTGGGAACCGTTTATGAGCCACACAGTGGCAATCAGTTCATGCTGTCCACTTGTGTGTCCGATGGCGATCCTATCCCCGGCACTGACCACTGGCTGATTTCGCCCGAGCTGTTGGGCAATGGGCAGGAAATCAGTTTCTTCGCCCGCGTGATTACGCCTGACTATGGCTATGAGACCTTCGAGGTGCTCTATTCGACCACCGATGGCGATATCGATAGCTTTGTCTCGCTTGAGGAGGTATGGCTCGATGCTACCGACTGGACCGAGTATACGTTCGCGCTCCCCGAGGGTACCAGGTATTTTGCTATCCGCCACACGGCTCAAGACATCTTTGGCCTCCTGCTCGATGATATCACCTTCGAGCGTGGTGCTTCGGCTCCAGTTGCCTACAACATTTATGTTGATGGCCTATTGGTCGGCAGCACTCCTGACACGGCCTATGAATTGCCTGCCACGGGTTTGTCCGACGGTGAACATACGTTTGCTGTGACTGCTTTATATGAGGGCGGTAAAGAGTCTGTTCCGGCAACGGCGGTAATTGGCATCTCGAGTGGTGTCAACGAGATTATCCTCGATGGTCAACCTGTTGACGTGTACACCATCGATGGCCGTTTGGTGCGCCGCCAGGCCACTAACCTTGATGGCTTGAAGGGCCTCTACCTGATTGGCAACAAGAAGGTTTTCGTCAAGTGAGATAGACGATAGAACCTGAAACACATTTACCCGTGGGGGTGCAGAAACAATGCTGCATTCCCACGGTTGCGTTAAGTCACAGCAAAGAAAACGAGACCTTGATGATTGCATTATCGGAGAAAAAAGTTAACTTTGCATAACCAAATGCAACAGTCACATCTTTTTTTTGAAACAGCAAATCCATGGCATCTATAACGAAGAACCTTTGCATCATCGTCGCTCTCGCTCTGGGTGTGATTTTAAGCGCTTGCGGCAATGAGGCCCGGAAGCCGGCACAGGCCCCAAGCGCCGCACAGCAGGCGCCAAAAGTCGAGCCACAGCAATTACCGAGCATACAACTCTACCGTTATGGCTCCTTCCCTGTAGCCAAAGCTAAAGAGTTGAAGGCCGAACTGGAGAAGGCCTATCCATCAGTTTCCTTAGCCGCCCAGCCCATCGAACTGCCCGAGAAGCACTATTACAAGCCCCGCGACAGATATCGCGGCACAGGCCTGCTTGACGACCTGATGAAGTTGCGCAAGGGCGGATACGTCCTCGGCTTGACTAACAAGATTATCTATAATGAGAATGAGATTTCGCCCACCTTTGGCATCTTCGGCATCAGTTATCAGGGCGATAGTGTCTCGATCATCTCATCGTTGAGGCCCAAGACCCTTAAATCGCTCAGCGACGATGAGATGCAGGAGCTGATGCTGCATGAGCTGGGGCACGCCTTCGGCCTGCCCCACTGCAAGGACGAGCGCTGCATGATGGTTGATGCCGAGCATGGAAACAAATTTGCCCACACCCAGTCCTTCTGCCCCTCCTGCAGGGATTATCTCAACAGCAAGGGCTGGACCCTGCAATAAGACACACCCCATCCTCTAGAACGAACCCCGCACCAACAACGCCAATCGCCCTAACGCTTTTCCCGCATTACCACCAAACGAGTGCTTCTTGATTACTCGCCAGTGCCGCTGTAGTAGGCTGCCGCCTCGCTAAGCTGGTCGTGCATATAGGAAACGGCCACGCGTGGCGAGAGGATCTTCACGCCGGCACCGTAGCTCATGAAGACGGAATACATTTCGAAATTGATGACGACCTCAATCTGGAAGACGCAGCTGCCGTCATCGGGATTCTCGCTGATGAGCTTCTGTGAAGGGTGCAGTGGCTTGGTCTTGATGTAGTTGCACTGCTCGCGGTTCGCCCAAAACTTGACACGGCGCGGCTGTCAACCGTTATTGTCTTGTGGCTTATGTCTTGCTTCTGCTGGGGAGTCCTTCTTTTCAGTCTTGGCAATTAGAACTTCATGCCGAAGGCGAGTTGGATGCTGCCGTTTTTGGCATTCATGTAATCATCCTTGAATACCTTGGTCAAGCCCATGGTGTATCGCGTCTGGACAAAGGTGTTCTCCGTCAAGTTGTAGGTGGCACCCAGGCCAATGCCGAAGTCAACACTTTTGGTTCGATGCTTGGAGTTACTTGTCTCATCGTTCAACTTCATCCTGCTATATACATTGAAGCCTGCTTGAGGTCCCAGGTCGATGCTGAAAGCGGGGGATACATAATATTTCAACATCAGGGGCACATTGATGTAATTGGTGTTATAACTGACCTCGCGCAGGTTTGACGGTAACGTGGGATTGTCGAGTCGGTACTTGCCTCCCTGGGCAGCAAACACTACCTCGGGTGCGATGGCAAACTTAGGGGAGAACTTGTACTCCATCATCAGACCGGCCTGGTAGTTCAGTCGCATACCATGATCCACGATCCAGGGGTAGGAGACGGGTTCGGGAAAACCTTTCTTGCCCCAATAGTTGGTAGCGTCAGCACCCACCTTGAAACCGAATTGAACTTGTGCGATTGCGCTCAGACACACGATTGCAGTCGCAATCAAAATCATCGCTTTTTTCATCATCATGCTTTTTTAGTTTTTATCAGATACTTTTTAATTACACACTTTTGGAGAATACTCACCTTTTAAACGTGAAAGTACATCAAAAAATTGCATTCTGACTCTTATTGGGGAGAAGTGGGCCTGCTGTCTTGCACAATGGTAACTACCCCGTGCGCCCGGGCGTCGCAGTATAGCAGGCATCCAGCCTGCAGTGTTTAGGGCCTCACATCACATGGCATGGGGTAAAAAAGAATCCCGAATTGAAAATAATCCGTCAGAAATTTGGCCGTTTCGGCGAAAGGGTGTAATTTTGCGGCCAATTTTAAGCGCAGACTATCATGCTGACACTGAGAGTTGACATATTGAAAGGAAAAAACAATCAAACTACGAGTTGGTTTGGAGGCTATCGACCTATCTGTGTATCAGATAATCCAATGCCAGAAATGTGCTCAACGACTTTCAAGAATCGGTGCCAGCGTGACACTCACGGAGTGATGTAACCTGTAGCCATATCCGAGACACTGCTCTCAAGCAAACGATAAAGAGTGGTTGGAAAGTCGAAACAAAGCAAGACATTCCAACCACTTTTCTTTTTTTAACTACAAATTACGCGAATTAGACTAATAGGCATCCGCATTCAATTAAATCAAATTTCACGAATGGTGTCCGCGTGCCGAGTATTATTAATCGCGCCGACAGTGGCGCACAAAACCAATCAATCATTATGGACAGATTAAGCCTGACGAGATTCAGAGAGGTGTTGAAAACAACGAGTTATTCATTCATATCATATAAACATTTTCAGAAGCGCAGCGCGGATGAATGCCGCCCCATGTGCAGCCTGATATTTTAACCAACAATCATTATGGACAATTCAATTACACAAGATATTCATGCCGGCAAACAAGAACGCGTTAATACGCTACAAGACTATAGACCGTTGCCTGCGGAACAGGTTCCGTCTATGGACCATAGACGACCTGACCGAGGCATGCTCGGATGCCCTATACGAGATGGAGGGCATCACCAAGGGAGTGTCCGTTCGGACCGTGCAGGGCGACCTCCAAATCATGCGGTCCGACAAGTTGGGCTACAACGCCCCGATCGAGATCTTTGACAAGATCTTCTACAGGTACGCTGACCCCAACTACTCGATCAACGAGATGCCCCTGACCGAGGATGACTGCCGTCTGCTCAAGCAGGCTGTTGAGATGCTCGACGACGACAAGGCAACGCTTGGTGAGGTGCGGGAAGTGCTCTCGCTCGTGCGAGAGCGGCTCGCCGCCCTGTTGAACTACGGATAGAACGATGCCCCGACTTCATTTGTTATCATGAAGCCGGGGCATTCTGTTACCTATCAAATGATGAAAAAAAAGTAGGCATAATGGGTGTGCCTGTGAAAAAAGATGTAAATTTGCAGTCCGAAATTTCATCGGACATGAAACGCAATCGTGGCTTAATATGGCTCTTGGCATCATTGTGCGCTCTGGTCTTG